>ERZ791619.28-NODE-28-length-136369-cov-44.1608_pt1 | contig 136369 bp, 110 predicted proteins | sample MGYA00510271_ERZ791619 | MGnify/ENA primary metagenome ERZ791619 (study PRJEB30046, sample SAMN00715209) | human gut metagenome | study: EMG produced TPA metagenomics assembly of the A metagenome-wide association study of gut microbiota in type 2...
TAAGCGAGACCGCTGTTCGCATTCGAGTTGTTGCCGGACCGCAAAACACAACGGCCTCTGCTGCCACTTATCCAAAACCCTGCTGCATAATGTGTTACATACATACTTGTATCTCCCTTGTGTACTCTGCTGGGCAATACATCGCACTTGGCACCATGTACTATGCGCACGACACAATTTCCATTGGAAGCGTCAACTGTTTTAACAGTCCGTTCGGTTTTGTTTACGGGGTCATAAATATGCGCTGTATAATCTATTGGATATGAACTGTCGTTCTCCGTGCATTTTGCCTTGTAGAACGCTTCATAGCTCGGCACATTAAAAGCGATATAGTCCATCCATTCTGAATCACAACCCACATAATGCTTCAATCCAAGTATGGAGTTGAGCGTATTGCCGGTATTATTGCTGTCAGCCATGCCAATGGAATCCAGTTTATTCAGAATGCTGTCATGTCCGCCATTGCCCACAACCGACTGTTCGTTGGTTGTTCCGCTCAAAGCCCACCATAGATTGCTAATCTCTTTATGCTGTTCGTAATCCTGCAACTGATAGCCGACTCCACGTAAGCGGCAGATGTTTTGGAAATCCTTTGCCGTGTAATTCAAACCGCCGATAGGCATCTCAATAGGATTACCCTCACTGTCGTATTTCCATTCGTTAGATGTAACGGACGTTCCGTTGCCTTTCTTGGAACGTATATCACCGGAAAGGCTGCGTGGCATCTTCAAACCGTCAACGGTAATAGGATATACACCGACCAGACTGTCGTTGTCGCCAACCGTGTGTTCGGTCCATTCGGGTTCTATGGCTTCAATACTGCTGCTGTCTACAACAAGGCACTCTATGTCGCCAATGTCACGGAAAGAAGTGAAATAAAACCATTTTGCACCGTTAGGTATGTCACAGAACACATAATCACCGATGTTGAAGTCAAAATAGGTATGGCTTACAGACATGATGAACGTACTGAGCACACGGTTGTTTTCATCAGTGAACACGCCTCCAAGCCGGGCATGGTTCAGACCGGGCCATCTTACCTGCTTCATTCCTCTCACATCCATCTTGTAGCTATTCGTATTGGATGCGGTGGTTATGACATCCTCGCCTATGACTTCACCGACAACGGCATCAATCGCATACACTCCGGTATTTTCCATATATAGCAATTCCGACAACAGGGATTTTCTGCTATGCAATGCAGTTGAGAGCGGTTCGGTCTCTGTTATAGAAGGGAAAAAATACTTTACTTGGTTCTTGTAGTCGTTCACTCCCTTGTACCAATGGTGCGGAGCATGCCAGAATATATCAAAGCCCTCTCCGGCGGTGTCCGTTATGTCAAAGCTGCTGCCGTTTTTCAGGTAGTTAAAATCCGTATCGCTTAACTGCACGCCTTCCATCTGGTTTTTCTTCGTGTTGAACGAGCATTTATAGGCATGGCATCCTTTCTTGATGGCAAGGGTATGCCCACTTGGAATATATGTGTTGCCATAATCCGCCCCCGTCTTGTTTTCGGGATTGCTATACTTCTCACACGAATCATTGTCTACCGTATCGCTAATTTTCACAATAGAGAACTGCGAATTATGAAGTTCAAGTTGGGGAAAATACCGGACAAGCTCTTCGATTTCGTTCTGCTCTATCAGTTCGACCAATATCCACCGTCCGGTTATTCCGCTACACTGTCCTTTTTCATCGTACGCATTACCATTCGCATCCAATCCTATAGCCCCACCGTTTTTTATGGAACGAAGCATTTCAACACTCGCCGTAGCATTTACGTTGGGAATACGGACGGTTTTCAATTCACTTGCATTGACCACCTGTTCCAACAGAGTCATCGTATCAATATACGGACATTCATTCACGAATATTTTTGTAACCTTACTGACACCACCAAGAGAAAGTCCGCCGGGATAAGTCAGATTAGGCAGATTGTTCAATACAAGTTCAGTGATAGTACCGGGCAGGGCAAGCGTACTTATCGGAGAAGTTTCAGCAAACGTTATTGCAGACAAAGAAGTATTATCGGCATGCACAGTCTCCATTCGTGGACACTTTGAGCAATTGACGGTTATAATTTCCGTGTTTCGAATATCCAATGTAGTGAGAAACGGCATGTCTCCTAAATCCAAATTGGTAAGAAATCCGGTGTTTCCGGGCGACATTTTCCATTCCTTATGATTTTCACTACCGAGATACAGTTCCTGTAGCAACGACATTTTTGAAAGGGTATTCCCGAATTGAGGGTCAATACTTACTTCACTTAAATCTATCATGCTCATACGGTCTGCCTGATATATGTACAGCATGATGTTTTCCCCATGCTGGAAATCTGTGAATGTACCGCTTTCCCCTGCCTTCAGAAAAATTCCCTGTGTAATGTTTCCACTATCGTTACCGATACCGAAATACCCACTCTTGGCCGCTTTAAATCTGATGACTGCACCTTCTTTTGCACCGATACGTCCACCAATATAACCGCTTTCCGCCTTGAAATCCCCACAGCGGTAGTATCCGTCACGGATGCGCCAGCGTTGTTCTATAAAAGCGGGAAGAGATGTCAGTCCCAGCCCTTGCAATGCATAGAAATAGAGGTCGTTATATCCTGTATATTTGATATACTTCCGTTCCCCGTCATAACTTGAAACAACTTTAGGCCATTTTTTCATTATCTGTTTTACAAAATAATAGTCAGCCCCCTTGGGAGAAAACGGTCCGGCACCGATTCCAAGTGTATCGGGAAGCGAACGCATCGTATCTGCTATTGCAGGCAATGTAATTGTATTGGCATTTTGGTCTACATCCATAGTCTGCTGACCACGTATATCATTCCAAAGCACGCTTCCTCTTCCGGCGTATGCACTGTTTGTCAGGTCACCGGGGTCAACTTCCGGGTCAATGGTTTGCCCGCCGTCATTATCCTTCCCGTTACAGGTATCACAGTCATAAACTTTATTAAGATACATTCTTCGTGCTTCCATACCGTTTGCTCCGCTATAAACACCGTCCTTGACGCTGCAGCCGTCTTCAAGGAAGAACATCGGTTGCATGTTTTTCGCCTGTTGGTCGACAGCGGCAAGATAATCGGTGAAAAGATAATAGGAAACCAATGAGTACGGATTGATGTATTTCCACATCTGTGTCTTCCAAATTTCCTGCCATTTCCCTGCGAGTTCTTCCTTGGCATAATCGCAACTATCACAGAATTTCAGGACTTGATAAAGGTCATAAGGAACTTTCCGTCCCATAGCCAAGTCTATCTGTAGCTGGTCATCGTCTATCATGCATTCAAAGTACCTTGTCCACATCGGATAAGTATCCTGTCCGAGTTTGAGTTTCGTTACCCACGAGGACTCTGCGGTAGTAGGTTCCATCATGTCTTCAACGCTGCCAACCCCTTGCCACCAGTTCATTCCATCATATGTGAGCAATTCGTAACCGCTTACCGGATTAAGGACCTTGCCTGTAATCTTCCACTTGCCGTTTTCCTGCTTCATCTCTCCGGCTTGTCGCGTCCACTCTCCCCGTTCGTATGACATAAACCGGTAGTCCTGCCCGCAATATAGGGAAAGAAGATAAAGCTTTTCTTTATCGGTGGTAATATCATTCTTAAAACGTGTTTCTATCTGGTCGAGGCTTTCGCCATTTTGTCCGAAATATTCCACAAAATCTCCATAGTTCACGCAGCCTTTATTGTAACCGGGAGTATCTTTAAACCCAAGCGCAACCTGCTCTCCCTTATCCTCTTTCCAGTTTCCTTTTGCATGAAACCATGCGTCTGTCAAGCTTTCCTGTGTAGCACGGAATGCGGCAATGGGATGATTGGCTGTCGAGTGATTCATTTCCAATCCCTTTAATGATATGTCACTCTTTGCCCAAGTTCCATCGAATGAACGCTGGGCAGGAGTCAGGTAATTACTTCCGAGTGCACGAAATGTGGCATTCATCAAACCGCACACACCGCAGTCGTTGGCATTGGAGCTGTCGGAATAATCCACTTTCACCGTTATTATTTTTACCGGAATAGAATCTTCGCCTACACGGACATAACCTATTTTCATCAGTTTATATGATATTTGAGCATCTTCACTGTCATAATCCGGATAAATAGGAGTTACCTCCCAACCATCATTCTTTTGAAGATAGAAACGGTCGTTCTTGATAGGCCGTTTTGCCGAAGTGGTTCCCTGCCTGCGCCATTGCACATTGATAGCCTTAAAACTTCTCCACGGCATAGTCGGATGATAATAGAATAACGTACATTTGAACTTCTTGCTTGTATCAATATCACCGTCAAACGTGTCAAAGGTTTGCTGGTCTGACACGACCACATAATAAGGTATGCCTTTTGCGGAAAGGGCTTCTATTGTCGGACGATTCTGTGTATCAAGCACATTCTCCGCTTCATACTCCTGTATCATTGCTGAAGTATCAGTCAACTTGCACAAATAGTTTCTAAAAGCTTGCGCCCATTCATAATGACTGTTGTAGGCAAGTACATAATACAAATACAAGTCTCCTTCCGTTCCGTCAAATGTTATGGTTTTTGAATTAAGGATAGCACCGCTATTACTGATATATCCTATACAGCCGACCTCTTCACCATTCAAATACAGTTTGATACAGGAATAATTGCTTCCCCCACGTGATACATAAATGGTAGATGGTTCTACAACTACGGCCATGGTAATTTTTTCACCTTGTCGGAATGAGCGTTCCACCAAAGCCGGTTGTCCGGTCTTGCAGTATATCGCAGCTTTATTTCCACAGACATAGAAACCGGCTCCGCTATCAGGGTCATAGCATTCTATCAGCTTTGAATCAGCTTCCTTGATATTTTTGGTGGCAAAGGCAAATTGGATGGCACATCCGCTCGTAGTTTCCACTGATGCGTTTCCAAAAGGATGGTAATCCAATATTTCAGCTGTTACATTTTCTGCAATACGCAAAGAACGCTCCTTAAGAAAGTCTACAAATCCGTTGCTTGACCAGTTTGCACCTCGTACATCCATTGTCACTCCGTTATGTGTGATAGTATGATCGCTCTCACTGTTGCTACGTGTAGAAAAATCATATCCGAACAAAGCACCGTCCTTGATCGCTATATCAATGGCACTCCCTTTTATCGTAACCTTGATTTCATTGGTGGATACACCGCCACTTTCGGCATGTACGGTAATACTTTGGCTTCCGTCCGTACTATATCCGCTTATCTGCTTGTTCACTGTAACCGTTTCGGCAATCATAGCTTCCACAGCTGTAACTTTCTCCTCGCTGTAGAAAACATCTACATGCGTTTCAGTCTTGCCGGGAGTATACGCAGCCACCTCTACGGTAAGGTTGTCATATAAACGTAACGTGCCGTTGTTCTTGTCATTGAACCTGATGGCGACGATGGGAGTATTACTGTTTTCGTCCACACACATGATAGCGGAATAGATGGTGTTTCCCTTTACTCCGGATTTCTTCTCCGTACCGTATATTCGTACAGGATATGCGCCATGCGAAAGTCTTTCTCCGCCACCGAATACATTTGTTGGATTGACAGAGATGCCTTTGGTATAACTGTCGCTTACCGTTGCTTCACCAAGTTTCTTCCATTCTCCATTATAGAACATCTCCACTACTGCAAGAATGGATGAAGTGTTATTAGGGAATTTATAGAATTGTCCGATATTTTTTGCCGGACCACCTGCAACAAGGATAGTATCACTTGTGTAATTCAAAGCCATGGGTTGTTCTACGGTAATATCCACAGCCATAATGGTAATGGCTTTTTTCTTGGTATTTCCATCCGAATCTGTAGCTTGCACAAAGAAGCTTTTGCTGGCGGCACTGCTGAAATAACTTGTGAAGTCAAGTTCAAACTTGTAATCGGTCGCACTTGCAGAGCCTACAGTGTTCATATCCTCACTGGATAATGTCAGTCCGGTGCTTGCATCAATAATAGTGATGTTACGAATGACACCAAGCACCTCGTTACCATCAGGATAGCTGACACTACGCAAAGCTACATTGATTTTTATCTCTGAGCCGAATGCCATAATAGGAGCGGCTTCCTCGAAGTAGATAGACAATGTACTATCCTCACTGGAGCCGCCACCACCTCCATTTTTGGGTATTTTAAGCACAATATCCTCTATCTGTCCGCCATTCAGATTGGTGGCTTTGTAGTAAATGTAGTCTTCATCACTTTCTTCATCAAATCCGCCGATAGCTTTCTCCTGCATTATGTATGCCCCGCCTGTGGAAAGGGCATCTTTTCCTCCCTCTGCCGGTTTGTCGGATGTTTCCACCTTGCTTCCGCCACTGCCGAATGCTACCCACGGTTTCAGATCATCAGGGCTGATGTCACTCTTATCGCGTGTGAACTGATAGGCAAGCCATACAGGTGCGCCATTTTTATCACTTTCCGCAGTCTTGAATGTAAGGACGATACCGCTTTTCAAATAAGAGAACCCGCTTTCTTTCTCAAGGTCAACAACAGCTTTTATGGCTGTTCCCAAAGTATATTCTCCATCTCCGCAAAGGTCGTTCACGTTGATGGTGTTGCCTACGTTTCCACCACCGGAAGTCCCGAAATCCGTCCAGTTGCTTTCTTTACTCCAATCAGAGGTATTTGTCCATTGTTTTGAAACCCATCCGGCTTCTGTAAGGAATATCAAGACAACACCCGGAATCTGCAAAGCAGAAGCATATTCAGAAGTCGCACACCTGTCAAGTGCTACGGAAAATGTTATCTCCCTATCTGAAAGGTCAAACAGATGATTGACATTCACAACGCTACGCGATACGACTTGTTTATTGAGTGAAAGTATTGCCTTCTTGTTCTCTTCGACCTGCTTCATATCTTCCTGTAACTTCGCACCTTCATCACCGGGGAATGCAGTAGAGCTTGTATGTCCGAGAGCAAGGTCGGAGCCAATTGAAGTCAGTTGCTTACCGCTCCAACGATAACTTTTTCCATCTTCTTCACATAGAAAGACTTTGCCGGAAGAGGGTATTCGCCCGTTTGTACTTGCCGTACCGAAAACATCTGCATCCAACCAGTTGTTATAATAAGTAGCAGTCTCGGATTCTCCGATTGTCGGAACGTATGCAAGCACAAAGCAACCATGTTCCTTATCATATACAACTTTACAACCCTCATCGTTGGAATTTTTGTCTATGGATTCATTTTTTACAGTAATGCCTACGGAAATGCCATAAAAATCTACCACGTCATCAATGTATCCGGGCAAATGTCGGCTCGGTACTTTCCCTTGTTCGTCAAGAGGGGCGATTCCTCCGTTTTCACCTTTTGATTCTTTGAAAGAGTTCAGTTGGCTTCCAACTTCATTCGCCTTGTTGTTTGCCTTGTTTGCGGTATCCTTGGTCGTGTTTACTTGGTCTTGCAACGAGTTGACACTATCACCAAGCGTGGTGAGGTTGGTGTCTTGCGCTTTGTTGCGGGCTTCTATATCCGTAATGTCGTCTTGCAGTTTGGTAATATCCTCTTGCAGTTTTTCTACGGCTTCGTTATACTGACCGCTGTCTATGGTCGGGTTGCCTCCACTCTGTCCGGTCGGAACCCATTCTCCGCCATCGCCCACATATATGGGAGCTGGTAAGGAAACACCCACAAGTGCCCACCATCCGTCATGTGGTAAAGGATAAGCCGCTTTCAGTTTTTCGATGGTCGTGAACAGTCCTTTGCTCACTCCCTTGATATTTTTTGCCTCAAGCCAGCCGTCCACCATTACGTTTCCTTTCAAGTGGGTCTTTCCCTGAACGGTCGCGTCACCACCTATCGCTGTATTGCGACCAACGGAGACATCACCGTCTATATGTTTTGATTCGTAACTCATATTAATACAGATTTAGCCAATTCGTTCAATGCGGCACTTTTTTCCGTATCGCCGAATGTCGTTAATACTAATGCAGCTATGGTATATATCACAGCATCATAACATTTCTCACAGATTTCTACCGCGCCATATTTGTCTATTTTCGGGTAAGGCAGATATACAGCACGGCTCACTTTCGCTTCTGTCGTTTTGCAAGAATAAAATTCCATCACTCTTCCTTCTGGCCGTATGGATATGGCGCATACAGGCCGTTGACATGTTCCCCTTATGCCTTTAAATCGGGAAGACTGTTTTTCATATTCAGGGTCATCGGTGTTTATGGGATTAAATACCGCACGCTCCCAATCGTTCATTTGGAAAACGACAAAACGCATGAAATCTTCCGGCAGTAATATCCATCCGCTTTCATGCTCTTTCCAATATATGGCATCACCGAAGTTGTGTCCGCCGTCAAGCAAATAGGACGGTGCAGAGCTGTGCACACGCTTTACTGCTTCCAAAATCTTTGATGCAATGATGTCGTCAAGTGCAAGAGTGTCCACATCGCCTATAATCTTCAACGTATCGCTGTTCATGTTTTGGTCCAGGGCGGTGCGTACATCCTCCTGTATTTTGTTCTTCTGATATACAGCCATAAGCCCTTATCTTTATTCCAGACCTTCAAACTCAATTCCGTTTGCTGCTGCCTGCTCCATGATTGCCTTGGTCGAGCGCATGGAAGTGCGGCTGATACCGAAAGTGTCTGCAAGGTAATCTTTTGCACTTGCAATGTCGCTTACTTTGACTTTGCGAGATGTCGTATTGTTATCCCCTGCGTCTTCTTGCGGCATTTCGTCCTGTCTGCCGGTTTCGTTGGCAGGCGTGTCTTCACCATTGTGCGTACTTTCGGAATGAAGTTTTTCAGATGAACCGTTTTTAGACGCTTTTCCGGCTGTTTCTACTGTCTCGGATTGCCCGTGCACAGAATGAAGTTTAAACAGTTTGCCAAACTTGTAATGGTTCTCTACAGACTTCTGTATGTCCTCGTTGTCGGTAGTGAATACACTGCTTCCGTTTGACAATGGAACGAATGCGATATGCAGGTTCTTCTTGCTCGGAAGTACCACATTAATACTGATATTGGTATTCGCCTTGTAGGTTTTCGTAATCATATTCTTAAAAGTAAAAAGGGGACGGGACACCTTATCCCATCCCCGGTAATTAATAATTCTTTATGAACTCTTTATTATGCCGCATTTAAATCTTGGGCGGGTGCTTTAGCCAGTCTCATACGTGCATGTGCCTTTGCATAGCGCAGATACAGGCAGCTCACCTCTTGGATAACTACCGCATCGGTACGGCGGATACCGGCCTTTTGCAAGTCGAGTACGTTACGTGCCCAAGACACATGTGTTTTTTTGGAAAGATATTCCGGATCCATTGCAAAGCCGCAATCACTCATTCCGTTTACATCGAACAGTTCATGATGTATGGTCAATACTTCTCCGAAATCAGTATCCCAAGATTTAAATTTCAAGTTCCATACCTCCACGGTATCTTTCAAGCGGAATTTTTCGCTCTTTATCTTGGAGAATGCAGAGAGCATATCACTTCCACAAAATAAAATCTTACGCTTGTTACCGATGCCGGTACCAACAAAAAGGTCTTTGGTAATATCCACAAGGTTTTCATCGGTAATTATGGCGCATTTCTTGTCAGTATCCCATTCGCCCACCTCGATGTCCTTTCCGGCCATCCACCAGATACCACCTGTAAACCAAGTGTTCATGCCGTCCTTTGCAATGTGCTTGATAACCTGCTTCACACCGAACAGATAAGTATTTTCCATTGCGAGGCGCATATCATATACACCGTCTTCTTCAATGTCTGAGAAATTCCAGTTCACTTCTTTGGCGGCAATCTTGTCAAAAGTTGATTGCTCTACCTGAATCATGAAGTTCTGACAATACTGGGTTTCAGGCATAGGGATATTATTGAATCGTCCTGTCTGAACATCCAATTCCCCACATGCTTTTCCCATGCGTACAAGCGTTGTTCCTTGTGGAATTTCCGGAACAAGAATCGGCTGTTTGCTTGAATCATCCATTTTGCCATTTACGGCATACACTGTAGGAAGATTTGTTGAGCTGTCCTTTCCGCACACACAAAGCACGAGGTCCGGAACGTTGCTGTCATCTTCCGTATATTTCGTTCCGTCCGGTTTGGTGATGGCACTGACACCGACTACCCTAATGGTATCATCCAACGTGAACATATTCAAATCATCTACCGGCAACGACACGCTCGCACCGCTGAGCATAGCTTCCAGCTTTTTGTTGGTACTGCATTTGATTTCACGTGTACCCACGCTGTAATACTTCACTTCAAATGAATTGGTGGAGCTTGATTTTGCATAACGGCTGATTTGGTCAATTGGAGTAGCCATCGGACGGATTTTCACGATGCGTTTGTCCACATCACTCAAATAGAAATTTGGGTCGCCGGTTTCACGCCCTCCTGTTTCAGTGGAAATACCGTCTGTTCCACCCGTACCGTCCGCACCGGCTGTTGTTTTACCCGCATCAGGCAGGTTCGATGCTTCTGCCATCATGACACCGCTTGATGCACCCGTCACAAACGCCAATATCATCAGCGTAATGCGACAAAAGAAACTCATTGTTTTCTTCATTGCTCGAAATTTTAAAAGTTAAAAATGTAATTGGTTTATATTTATCTGTTTATCGCCTTGCGTTTTTCACCGCCACGCTCCCAAATGTTCTGTGTACCATCATAACGCCCGATTGCACCGAGGTCAGGCATCTGCCGTGAACCGCCACTGCCGCCACCGTTTTTACCGGCAAGGTCGGCTGTACCGTCATTTTTGCCTGCTTTGCGTAGTTTTTCTTCAATCTTGCTGTTGCGCCCCTTTACTTCACCCTCGTGTCCGGCAGCTTCCACATCGCTGTCGTGCCTGATTGCTTTTATGGCCATTTCTATACTTTCACGTGTAAACTTACCCATGATTCCGTCACGTACAATGCCTACAAGGAAATCCATTGCGCTGTCGATGTCCTCATCCGGCAGTCCTTCTTCCTGTTGCATGGTTTCAAGGGTGGTCAGGGTTTCGTCGAGGTTCTTCTGATACTCTCCCTCGTACTCTTTCTCTTGGGCGATTCGTTCCGCAAATTCCTTGTTGGCGGCTGCAAGTGCCTCCTGCTTTTCGGGGTCTTCAAGTGCGGCCTTGAAATCATCCCCGAATTTGCGCACCATACCGATGATAGGGTCTTCGCCTTTTCTCCAGTCAGTAAGGAAAGCGGCACTTTGCGGGTTGCTTGCAAACAGGTCGGACAGTGCTTTTTCACGTTCCTTGTAACCGGACAATTCCTTGTCGTAACCATCGTAATCGTCATTGATTTGACCGAATAACGCTTCATCATCGGCAAATTCTCTGTCCGGATACTTTGCTTTCAATCGCTCTGTGTATCGCTCGCGATTGCTCTTAACTTCCGTATTATTAGGCATAATTCAAAAATTTAATTTATAGTCAGATTCTACAAGACAAAAATAGGCAGGGAAAGCAGGATGTCATGTTTATCTTTTTACGCTCCTATTGGTAACTTTGGTACTATAACGGGAAGAAAAATGAAGCATAAAGGAGCAGTTATGGAATACTCTATGGAGCGTATGAACGACTTGATGAGAGCATACGATGAATACATTTCATCGTGTGATTATATCCGTATGCCTGAAGTGTATAAAGTAATTGTAAACATGCCGTCCCGGAGGTTTTGGGTCAGCGATATTCGTGCAGCATTGGTCGTTTCCGCCATGATGAGGGGTGAGAACGATTTAAGCGGTATGTGGCCGTTGAAGAAAGAAATGTATGAGGAGATTCATACAAGGGTTGTCGCTCTCAAATCAGAATACCCGGAACTTACCATTTCTGAACTGTGTGCTAAAGTGATTGCTCAACCCGCACCGAAATTCTACCTCACGCCGGGTAGTGCCAAGATGATGATATGCAAGGCTAAAAAACGATGGATGCAAGAAAAGTTGAGAAGATTACGGCTCTCCTGATTTCTGCCATGATTGTGTGTTTGTCATTTTCAGGAGAATGGGATTGGCAAACTGTCGGCATTTACGCTGGAAGTAATATGCCAGGACGCTTGCTGTATCCGTTTTTCCATACGAATATGTTTCATGCCTTGCTCAATTCATGGTGTTTATTATCGATTATTTTCATTTACGATATTGGGATAGGAAGATTGCTGTCAGCCTATATGATTGCCGTTACAGTTCCAGTTGATACCCTTGGATATTTCACGACAATGGATTCGCCAACGGTAGGATTGTCCGGATTGGTTTTCGCCCTGTTTGGTTCAATATCGTTTGAGGTATTACGTAAACGGTATTATCAGTTATGGATGCTGTTTTACCTTGTGGCAGGCTTCCTGTTTCCGGGCATAAATGCCGTATTGCATCTTTGGTGTTATGTATTGGGACTCATCATGGCTCTGCTAAACAAGCCTGTTAAAATCATGCACCATGAAAGATAAGGCCATCAAGGACATATTGACAGAGAATGAACGCCGCAATGCGATTGTATATGCAAAGTTCAATCCAATTACCGGAGAAGGTTCTGTCGGTAAACGTGTAAAGTGTACCATCAGTGACTTTCCTATACATACCCAGTGGTTACCGGAACGTATCATGAAAGTACCGCTTGTACGCCAACTCATCGAAGCCGGTTCTATTTCCAAATTCCTCACGGACTACATGGGTGTGGAAGACAATCAGGATGATCGCTTGAAGGTCATAGAGCAGTTTGTACGAATACGCAGCCGCGAGGATTTTCCGTTTTGGGCGGCAACATTTGTCTATATCAAGGCCAAAGGCGGTGGTGAGGATGTCCTGTTTCGTCTGACAAGACCTCAACGGCGTTTTGTGGATCGGCTTGAGAAATTGCGTATTGCAGGGAAACCGATACGCATCATCCTGCTTAAAGCACGGCAATGGGGTGGTTCCACCACTTCACAGCTTTATATGGCATGGTTGCAGTTGCTTCACAAAACCGGCTTAAACTCACTTATCATTGCACATCAGGGCGCAGGCTCCGATGAAATCAAGGATATGTTCGACCGGATGATTAAAAGTTATCCTGTCGAAATGCTCTATAAAATTGATGAAGCCTACAATGAGAACGAGCCGAAGATTGTAGGAGTGGGAAAATCGGGAAGTATATCGCGCATTCCGCAGCGTAACTGCAAAATCAAGATTGGTACGGCTGAACGCCCGGATTCGTGTCGTGGCGGTGATTACAATCTTGTACATCTCTCCGAAGTGGGAATATGGAAGGCTACGGAGGGAAAGAAACCGGAAGACATTGTGCGCTCCGCCTGTTCGGGTATTCTCCTCAAGCCCTACACCATGATTGTTTATGAAAGCACAGCAAATGGCACCGGGAACTTCTTTCATCGCGAATATACTGCCGCAAAAGAAGGGAAATCCCAGTTCGAGGCAATGTTCGTTTCATGGTTCGACATCGAGCAATATACACTCGCTTTTGATTCGGACAATGAAAAATGGGATTTTGCAGAATGGCTTTATCAGAATCGGGACAATGAAAATACAGATTCCGAACGTGAGGAATGCGGTAAGTATCTTTGGTCGCTGTGGGAAAAAGGTGCTACGCTCGAAGCTATCCATTGGTACATAGCCGAACGCAGGAAGTACAATGACCATGGGCAGATGGCTGCCGAATTTCCGTCTGATGATGTGGAAGCCTTCGTACATTCGGGAGCACGTGTGTTCGACAAATACAAGGTCGATGCAATGCGCAAGACCTGCAAGAAGCCTAAATATGTCGGTGAAGTCTGTGCCGATGCGGATGAGGGCAAGAACGCTTTGCAGAACTTGCGTTTTGTGAAAGACAAACAGGGATTGTTGCATATTTGGGAGTTGCCGGAAACAGATGAAAAGGAAGTTGTTACAAATCGTTACCTCACGATTGTCGATGTGGGTGGACGTTCCAATAAAGCAGACTTCTCTGTTGTTCTTGTGCTTGACCGTCTGTTTATGATTGATGGTGGCAAGCCTGTCGTAGTGGCACAATGGTACGGACATTGCGACATCGACCAGCTTGCATGGAAAGCGGCACAAATAGCGGCTTTTTATGACAATTCACTCTTGGTGATAGAAAGCAACACCTTGGAAACGCATGACAAGGAGCGGCAGGTAGATGGCGACCAGTCACAGTTCATCCTTAATCAAATCAAAGAGATTTACCCTAATCTCTATGCACGTGGTCAGTCCGAAGAAGCCGTACGCGAGGGATTGCCTACCAAATACGGCTTCCATACCAATGTCTCAACCAAACCGATGATTATATCAACCTTAGTCAAGGTTATTCGTGAGAATTTATACACGGAACGTGACGAACGTTGTCTGGACGAATATTTGTGTTACGAGAAAAAACCGAACGGAGCTTTCGGAGCGATTACCGGTAAACATGATGACTTGCTAATGACAAGAGCCATAGGCTTGCATATATGTTTCTTTGAAATGGAAATTCCAAAGATTGTGCTTCGTATCGGACGATTTGTTGTCAAAAAGAAAAAAGCTGTTTCAGCAGCTACAATATAAGTTTAACTATAAAAACAAGGAACAATGAACATTTTCAGAAAAATCAGAGCTTCGCTTCGTTTACGTGAAGCAGTCAGACAGGCAGACGAAAAACACAAAGAAACTGGAGAACGTTACTACGTTATGCCTGCCGGTGGGAAAAAAGGTCAACTTATCATTATGGATAGAAAGAATTTCCGTAAGTTGAAACAGAAAGGCTACATCAATCATAATACGTTTGTGGGCAACCTTGAACGCGAATGCTTCTACTGCACGACTTATGGAAACGGTTCAGCTATGCTTCCTTCTGCTGTTATTGCATTGAAACGAAAACAGTATTTCTCATGGCTTGATTCATTTTCAAATACCAAAGAGAATGGGAAAGTACGGAAATATTGATGGCATTGCCACACTTACCAGTGACCCGCTCGCACTTGACAATATCAACAAGTTTAACATCGGAGACCGGGTGATGTGCAATGATAATGGGAAAAGCGGTACTGTATTAGATATAGATACTGATAAATACGGTTGTACCGTTCGTTTTGATGATACTGAAGGAACATGGATTGAATGCGACCAATTATCCAAAGAATAAAGAAAGGGGCATATCTGTGATGATGTGCCCCTTTGGTTTAAGTTCTCATTGCATTATGTAACTGATTTACTGCATCTATATTTGCACCTTGTTCGACCTGTTGAAGCAATTGAGGAGAAAGACCGTCGGGCACTTTGCCCTGCTCCAACTGTTCCTTCTGTGATTTGATACTTTGCAACAATTCATCTGCAAACGGGAAATCTCCATGCTCAAGCAGCTGCTCTACACTGATTGCCTGAGACTGGTACAACTGCATAAGCATATCGTTAGCAAGATGCCTGTATGCCGGTGTTGAAGTGCTTTCGGTAATGCTTAAATCAAATTCTACATCACGTATTTTCTTCGGGTCATATTCGATTTGTGCACCACTCTTACCTGCAATATTGAATACACGTTTGCTATCATAAAACTGCTGCATATTCTTCACATCCTTATATGCTCCGTCCACTACAAAACAACTGAAGCATTCAAGCAGGTCGAGCAATGACTTCGTGGCGTTTTCTGTCTGTTGGTTATAGTGCGATGCACTTTCACCGGAATACCCGGGCTTTCCTTGTAATGCGCCCGTAACTCCCGATATATCTTCAAAAAATTTGAGTTGCATGTTAAGCAGTTCCGCAATGCCTATATTTGTGGAATTATTGGCCACCTGTTCCGGCACTTTTCCGCTTTTGCTCGGCTTGTATACGATGACACCGTTAAATTCCGTCCAGCTCTCTGCAATATCGTCAATGCTCACACCATCAGGCAAGCAGTCTTCGGGCATCATCAGCACGCCTTTGGCACTCGCACGCATTATCCAGTCATAGAGAGTTATCAATCGGTTGGTATATCGCTGTTGGTCGATTACATCAGCAACGAATGAATGGATTTCACCATCAATGAACGGATATGCCTTGAAAACATATGGATGGCTTCCATGCTCGTAAGGCGTTTCCCCCTCCCTCAATATGTCGCCAAAAGGAGAAAGGTAATAGAAATACCAATAATCGTCCACAAACCAAGTAGCTTTTATCAACGGAACCTCATCTTCCGGCATACCGGCTTCCTTGGCCATACGCATACGTTCTTCATTTTCAGTAAGCACCACTTGTGCGTAATCTTCTTCGTCTATTTTGAAAATATCGCCGTTTTGGTAGTCATGGCAACGGTATCTCGGTTTTTGCTCCTTGCGCCATATCTCTATCACACGACATCGTCCCGGCTCGCTTGTGAATAGAAAATCGTAGTTTTCCAAGCGGCTATACCCGAAACGCTCCGCGTATGTGGTTATGTAATCTTTCCTTGCCGCCCACTTGTAAATGTCACGCAATTGTCTGTATTCCTGCGGACTTGATGCGAACTGTTCACACAACTGTCCGAAAGAAATGTCGTGAACTTCTCCAAGCACGGAAACATCCCAACCTCTGAAATCTCTCATGTTGTTGTCGATAAAGAAATTATTGGGTTGTACATAGTCCGTCCAACAATCCTCTTTTCCATTACGCCAACCGTACGATTTACGGTGAACGATAAAACCGCTTATCAGGAACTCTTCCATAGTTCGGGCATATACATCGTTCATTCGGTTAAGCTGCATGTTGCATTGAAGTATCGTACTCATCGTTTCACCAAGTTTCTGTTCATCCCGATCACGTGCGGTACAGGTCGGTTCTTTACTTTGGCTTCGATACACGCCAAGCACGCTTCGCACAAGCCTACGGATAAGGTTGTTTTTCAAAGGCACGTTGCCTTGACTTTTAATGTATTCTTCCTCGCTCATGGATTTTCCGTCCACACAAATCATATCGTCCCATTGGAAACCATAGGTATAGCGTTTGTTTCGCTCCCGGTCTTTCCGAAAGTCGTCCATCTGGCTCCAATAGTATTGTGCTTCCATAAGAATGTCAAATGCCCTGCGGTCACCATAACGTTTTGCAGAAACAACAGTATCTATCTCGGCGGCATCATTTCTTCCCGGAGCTATACGGCTCATTGGCAGCAATTTTCTTTCGCTTTTATTTACATGCATATTTTTATCATTTTAATGATTGCTCGGAACAAATATACTGCTCCGGGCAATCATCCTATGTTTAACTATTTACGGGTTTTGTTCATTTCTTCTATCATTTCCTTTTTGAGTTCGTTCAACTCGGCTTCAATATCCTTGCGTTCCTCGTCACTGATTGCTTCTTTTAATTCATTGTAGAGGTCGTCAATGTCTTCACGGTAATCCTCGAAGATTTCGTAACGCTCGTATTCGGGTGAATTGTAAAGGAAATCAATCTTTTCCGCATAGTCAAATATGTCGTTGTCGGTATCTTCTTCATAGTGCTTCAATCGGGATTTCAACCGGTCATGCTCCTCTTTCAATCGGAAATACTCATTGTTCACAGCCCTGTACTCGGTGCGTTCGTCCCCGGCTTTGACCAGCCTGTTTGCCAACAGGAAGCTGCGAGGGTCGTACTCACGGTTGCCTGTAACGGTTTCTACCATCTTGCTCAACTTGTCGATTGTTCCGAACACGCCACCGAAATAACCGTTCAGCATATATTCAATCTTTGCCGGATTAAAGTCAATCGTTCCTTTTGTATATGGGTCTCCACCCGTAGCTTCATTCATGGCATTGGCCAATCCGACAATGTATTTATTGGCACTCTTATACGCCTTTGTCCATTCGGGCATATCTTTGTTGTAAGGTGTGTCTTTATAAAGTGGCATACCCGTCCAACTCTTTTCTGCAACGTAGGCTTCCCACAAGGGTTTGTAGGCACTCGGTACAAAGGCATTCAATCCTCCGCCGCCCTCCAAGAAATCAATAGGTAATATCTGTGTAGCCTGTCCTGTTATGGCTTCGGCAATTTCTCCGTCTGTAAGATGTTCCTTTCCGTTAAGGACGGAAATCATCAGTTCGCCCATACCGTAAACAGCCCTGTATTCTACCGGAAGAGGAATTGATACCCAACTGTTTCCTGCCCTGAAAAGAATATTGCTGCGCCTTACATATTCGGGAAGATTATAGTATGCGTTCTTGTCATCATCGTCATCATCATCGCCACCCAAGTAGGCAACAATGGCACCAAGAAGGAACATCGCCGCAATACCTGTAAAAGCTTTGGCAGGATGGCGTTTCATCTGTCGTCCAAAGTTTGCCGTACCTTGAATGGCTGCATTCCAAAACACATAGCCGCTACGACCAAGTCCCGATACCAATGCACTGGCATTACCAGCCTTTGTCTGCCCTGTACTGTCATAGAATTTTGCTCCGCTGCCTTTCTTGTTGAAGTTTACGCTTATCTCCTTTGCATCATAGATGGCTCTGTCAATGCTCCGGCCCATTTCGCGTGATGTCATGAAAGCGGCAAAACGGGCGCAGTTCTCAACGGCTCGGTTGTACTCATCGAAACGTCCGCCCAACAAGTCCCATGCTTTTTTTACAGGAATCTTGCCGTTTGATTTTTTCAGTTCCCTGCGTATGTCGTTCTTATGTTGTTCAATGTCCCGGATATTGGCATAGCCTGTTTCTCCTCCGTTCATCATGAACTGATGAAACATCGCTTCCGTCTTGTTACTCATGTCAAGTGTCCCTTTGCGGTGCTTTGCCAAGAGTTGCTTTATCCTTACAGGATTGGCATACATATAATTGCGATGAAAACGAAGTGCGTAGTTCGGGCTTTCCCTTATCCAAGTCATGGTGTTGGTGTATAGCATATCTCGCATGAAGTTCGATACGATGAAGTCCGGGTTGCGTGTGGTATAGAACGCACTCAACTGTCGGTTGATGTTTTCACCGGCACGGAGAATGGCCCCGATTGCCCCCGACATATCGTTGTCGGGATTTGTCTGTCCGTTCAATGCTTGTGCCGCACGTGGATTGCCGTTTATGGTAATCACATAGTCCCTGCCGCCACGCTTCACTACAATTTGGTGCTGCCTCATATCCCGGCTTTCCACAATACGGTAAGGAATATTCACGGTATCTTTGCCATGCTTGTACCGGTCAGGATATTGCTGTGCCAATGACTCCATTTTAGTTTCAAAGTCCAGCATCTTCCGTTCCACCACTTCGGGAGTATCTGTACTGTCTATGTTGTCAGGAAACACTGGCTTCCATTCGTCGGCCACCGTATCGTATTCTACCCAAATGTCGCTCACACTGACAAGGTCGCTCGGATGGTTGAGGGCGAAATTAAGGAAACGCTGTTTTACCAATTTGTTCCGGTTGCCCTGCATGATAGCACCTTCTGCCATTGATTGCAGGTTGGCAAACGGGTCATCCGCTTTCGACCTGCGTCCTTCCGCTTTCTTGATAGGAGCATTGAATGCACTTTGCTTGTGCGTCAGATATGCGTATGCTTCAGAACTGGTCTTTTCGTCAAAACCACGTAGCGGAATGTAAAAATCATACATATCTGAAATTTTATCAAAGGTCGCTTTACTCATCATGCCACATTCGTATGACTTTGAAAGTATTGCTTTGCTCGCGGCATTGACTTTTTTCCAAAGGTCGGTAGTGTCGTGTGCCTGTTCGTAATCGTTAACCATTATCTGTGCTTCCGTTTCGGCATCAGCAACATTATCCATACCTGTAAGGGCTGTAAGTCCGGCATAGTCGGTTTGGTCTGCATCGGTTGCTCCGTTATTGATTGCTTCATTACGCATATATGTATTGCGTTCAAGGCCGTGTTTCGCCATCATGTAATCAGTCAATTCCTCACGCTCTGCCTCAGTCCTGGCAAGTTTGGCAACCTCATCAAGCATGGGCTTGAACAGGGTGTGGGCAAACGCATCGGCTTCGGCTTTGTTCACACTTGACAGACGGTTTTCTCCCAAGTATGCGTTTTCAAATCCGTCCACATCCTCAATGTTTGTTTCCTTGCCAAGGATTGCAGTCATGGCTTCTTTCAAGCCGAGCATACTGTCCTGTAATGCTTCCTGTGATTGGAACATACCGCTTTTTACACGCCTTTCATAACGGTCACGAGCCAACTCCCTTTCATGTATTTCCGGGTCACCGGTACGGTATAGTGCATCATCACTTTCTGCAACAGTCTGATGATGTGGGTCGGAAACCGCATAATTTCCGACTTTCAGTTCATACTGCTTTGCCACATCAGCGGCTTCTCCCAATATGTTTCTGTATCTGCCCGGTTCCGCAAGGTTCTCGTAACTGCGCCACAAGATGTAGCGAAGTTCGTTGTCCGATAGAGTAACCCCTCTGAAATCCTCAAAGCCTATCTTATGAAGCATATTCAAGAAGAAATCCTTTATCTGTTGCCACCAACTTGCGTTGATGTTCTCAAATTCAGTATCTTCTGCAAGCGAAGCAAGATATTCTTCGGTAGCCTTATGGAAATCCCAACCGTTTTTTGCAGCCATATCTACAATGCGTCTGCGTATGTTCTCATCGGCATTGTTGAATACATTATCAAGGAATGTATCAAAATGTTCTCCGAACAACTGGCGCAAACCATAGTGCGCCACAGCCTCATGCAGCAGTGTCTGTTCAACATCAAACGTACTTGTATGGTTGGGAATAACAATGGTTATCTTCCCTGTACTCTTCGAGTAGAAGCCTTTTGCACGCTGCTTCTTTCCATCCAAGACGGAAGCATCAGTAACAACCTCCACATTGTCAAGATGCAGTTTCTCTGCAAGGCTTTCCACACGTTCTGCCATTCTTTGGCGTTCACGCCGTGCAAATTCCCTCCGCTGCTTTGCCGTTCTCCTTGACTGACCGAGCAGCTTTGCCACTGGGTCATTCTCATAACTGACTTCATCATCGTTATATGCACCAATGCCGTTACGTTGGAGAATATCAGTTGTGTCATCCTTTACTTTTACGCCTAATTTGGCAAGTTCCTTGACAACTTCTATTATGCGCTCCTCGGGAATATCCGCACGCAACTTTCCTCGGTAAGGGTAGAAGTTTCCACCTGCGGCACGAAGCAAGGTTTTGTTCTCGTAGTAAACCGCACCGTCTTTCTTTGTCTTTGGAACAGTGAGGTAGAACATCTTTGCCCAACTGTTACCCATAATCTCGACCTTTCCATCGTGGCTTGTTATAGGAGTATAGTCTTTTATCTGTTGTAAACGACTGCTCAATGGAGCACCGCTCGTTTTCAGCATAGAAGCATTCCATTTGTCGGGCATTAAGATACCATCGTGAACATTACCGTCAATGTCTGTATAACTAATGAGTTGTCCAGGATAGCCTCCGTATTCATCTTGTGTATCGGCTATAGCCTGCAAGATATTACCTGTCATAATGAAACCTGTCTTTCGTGTCTCACTTGGTATCTGACTATCCCAATTATCAAGTGTGGTGGCACGTGCAGCATCCCAATTATCATTGGTTACCTTGTCAATGCTTCGCAACGCATCAATCTGTGAAAGTTTAATTTCAATACGTCTGCGACCGTCAAGGGTAGCAAATACCGCAAGTGTTGTTGAGGCTGTAATCTTGCTATCCTTTGTTTTGTAGCCACAGAAGATAGCAGAAGTAGCAAAGTCGAAAATCATTGACTCAAGGTTATCGGGCACAAGATAAGACTTGCCAACTTCAAACATTCTCAAGCGGCGCATCATCTGGTCGCTGTTCGTGTTGAGTCGCAAGATGTTGTCCTTATGCTTTGCCTCTACCTTTTCATTGGTCTCTGCGATAAAGTTATCTATGGCAACACGCTTTTCTTCATCGCTGCGTTTCTTCTGACCATTGATTTTTTCTGTCTGCTTGGCTATGTCGTCAATGGCTTTTGCCTTTGATTTCTCGTAGCGTTCATCTTCTGCAGCAATTCTAACTTCGTCCTCCTTGCGGATAGTTTCAATAACATTGTCAAGATAGGTATTCGGCTCAACACCCTTGTTTATCTGTTCTATTACCTTGCGTATCTCATCCGCTTTCATCGGCTTTCTCAACACATCCATTTCCACCTTTTCAACAAATGAATTGCGAGCAAATGGATTGTTTCCATCAGGGTCTATGCCCTCAGAAGATATGCGTTTCTCGATAGTCGTTGCGCGGAGTGGCATTACAGTAATCTTTAAGTCGTTACTGCCGGTATCATTGAGATATTTAATCAATTCGTTATAACGCCTTACGACATCATCGTAAAACTCCTCCTGCTCTTTTGTTGCCAATAGAGCGACATAACCTGTAATCTTGCGTGCATCATCTTCTTGCGGTTTGTAATCTTCAAGTTCGCTTGCCTGCACACGACCACCTCCGAGTCCTCCCTTTTTCAAAGGAGTACCCATTTTCTCGTATATATCTACATTATCACGAAGATACTCAACAACAACTTGACTACCATACTTGTTGAGTAAATCCGGTGCTTCCACATCATTACTTTCACTATCCTGTGAGGTCGTGGTATTAGCGTTCAACGATTTCAGTTTGGTGGAAAGCATCATCAGGAAACGGTTCTCGGCGGGTACAGGCAAACCGAGGTTGATGTAATAACCTCTATGCACCTGTCCTGTACGGTCTATACGTCCTATCATCTGCATATAGTCGTTAATATCGCTCAGCGGCTGTGCTATAATCATAGAACGCTGACGTTGGTCGCTGAATTTCTCTGAAGCGTGCAAACTGATACCTGTTGATGCAGACTTGTTGAGGATGAGGACATCAAGAACACCACTGTTGAACTCTCTCTGCATTTTCTTTTTGTCTTTGTCAGTTCTACGCTTGACAACGACACGTCCGTCATCGTTGCGCTCAACATACATATTACGTCCTGTCAATTCACCTACTTTGTATCCTTTCTTGTTCAGACGCTCGATAATGGCATCAAGTGGACTGATAAAGATATCGCTTGTGCTTTCACGAATGAAATCCTGCAACTCATAATATGCTTTTTCTCCTGCCGGACCTAATGCCTGTGGAGAATATCGCTCGTGGCGTTCGTTACCGTCCTCATCTTTGACGGTGTACTGCATAACGGTGTCAAGTCCTTTCAGTAGGCTTGCACTGAATGTTGGCTCATCAATGATTTCTCCTGCGGCATAGTCCTTAATACTGCTCTCCATTGTGCTTTCCAACGCAATAACAGGGTGGCGACCTGCATTGATTTCGCCTTCCACTTCATCTGCAATAGCATTGACTTTGAGGGCAAGCATAAGCTGCTTGGTGTAGTTGTAGGTCTTGCTTGCAAATGGCACGTTCTCAACGCCCATTTTATCTGTGCCTCGCTTCACACCTGCGCTCTCTGCCATAACAGCAAGTTCCATATCCAATGCTTCAATCATCGGCTTTACGTAGTCCTCTTGGAATTTGATAATGGCATTGAATGCTGCTATGGTACGGTCGTAATTCTCTCTTGCACGTCTAACAGTTTCGGGGTCAGTGATTGTTTTCCAATCGGTAACAACATCGCTCATATCTCGCTCTCTGCGTACCATTTGCCCTGCATTAGTCAATTCACGACTCATAATCTCTTGCAGAGTTACACCGCCTTTCTCAATGATACTAATCATCTTATCCGGATCAACCTTTGCTTGGCTCATCGCTGTACGAATTGCATACAAAGGCATTGTGTCGGGACGCTTTGCGAACGTAGCACTTGCAAATGTGGCGGCTTTCGCTCCACGAAGAATACTTTGCAGATAGGCACCTGTATTGCTCGAACCTGCCGCCGTATGACTTTCATCAAGGAACAGATAGTTATCCTTTGCAATGGCACGTAAGAATGTGGCTTTCGGGGTAGCCTTGCCATTCTTCACGTTCTTGCTTTTCTTGGTGCGTGCGCCACTCTTTTTGGCAGCTTCCTCCATTTCTTGCTGACTGACAGCATCGCCAGTGTTTACCTGCGAATAGGTGAGTACAGCGAAGTCATATTCTTCGGGCAATGCTCCCGATGCAAAGACTTTTGCCATTTCTGCGGAAGATAGAGGTTTGTGTACTGTATTACCTTTGCTATCAACCATAGCACCGTCAGAGTTGAATATAAACGGCACGAGGTCTCCACTTCCAACATCTACCAAGTCTCGGTAAATATCGGAGAACAAGTCTGCTTTCTGTGTGATGAATACAGGTTTCTCACCTCGTTGCACTGCCCAACGAATAAGTGCTGCCATTTGGCGCCCCTTACCAACACCAGTTTGGTCGCCTATAATAAGGGCTTGTTCCTGTTTCATCTGATAGATTGCCATAGCGACACTGTCCATCTGCTCGGCGGCAAGTGCTTGATACGTTTCAGCAATGGTATCATATCCGAGTTCTGTCTTGACAAATTCATCTATGCTGCCGTGCTGTGCTTCAATTTGAGAAAGCACTTTATCCATTGCCTCGACCATAGCTGCGGGGGCAACGCTTTCAAGTCTGAATGCTGTATTATGAGGACGATAAGGAAGTTTTTCTTCAGTCAAATCTCTTTTCTTGGGTTTTCCTTTTAATCCCAGTCCGATTCGTTGAACGTCCACTCCATCCACTGGCTGAGGCTCATTTCCCACAGTTCGTTGTTCAAGTCCTCTTCCGTCAGTTGAAGGCTTTCCAATGGTATCAGTTCCTCTCCCGGTCTCGCCAACTGTATCATTCTGTCCACGTTTTCCCAATACAGGTCGTTGGCCGCTCTCAGAGTTTCCCTCCAATCCGGTTCTTCCTCTCCGTTCTGTTTGGCTTCCACTCTCATCATCCGCCTCAGATTGTCTATTATGTCCTGCTCCGTCAGTTTCCCCGGATGCGTTGTCAGCGACAGACAGATGTCGCCCTCCTTGGCTACGTAATACTTCTGTTCCATTTGTCTTTTCATTAAAATTCAATACTTCGTTAATAATCTCGTACAGGTCGTCAAAACTTTCAGCCTTGCGGATTGCTTTGTTCTCCACAGGAGGGTATACGGCAGTCTGCGCCCGTTCCTCATTGGTTCTGCGGCCATCTATCAGTATCATACGAGTGGGGAATGTTGTACCTTGCTTCGCATACAGTCCACCGCCCATGTCAATAACGCCTTTCACGTTATAGTGGTCATATAAGTAGGTGAAAAATGGTTTCATGCTCTTTATAGCACCATTGTTCGCATACTCCATATTTCCACCGATGATGATAGCGGCTCTGCCGTCATCTTTCATGCTTGAAAGAGCGTTCAATGTTATTTGCGGGTCAAGTCCCGGTATCTTCTTTCCATCATACTCAACTGCCTCACGCTTTCCGAATGGGGGATTGGCGATAACAACATCATAACGCACATCGCCATCGAATGGCTCTGTCGCATCCTGCTGTGTTACTTGTGCAAATCCCTGTTCACGTAGGTTGTCCAGTCGTGTTTTGTCAAGTTCATTTACATGAACCTGTCCGACTGGAATAGTGAAAACTAACATCCCATTACCCGCAGTTGGTTCTAACACGCTTCCGTCTGCTTTGTCAGCCATTGCAAATCGGCCGGCAATCCAAGCCATAGGAAGAGGCGTGGAGTACTGCTGCATCTTTATACGGTTGCTGCTTCGTGCCGAAATGGTTGGTTGCATTTCATAAAGTTTGCAGATTAAATCGTATGATTCTCTGCTAGCACTTCCTTTACGTTCAATAACCTCACGTGCAGCTCTGACCAATCCGTCCTCAACAAGTTCCTGCAACAAAATATCAGTTCTTCCATCATTATCTACCTCCATTCCCAACTCACTTGCACGCTTGCGTAGGTCTAAAATGCTTCTGTATGGCTTTGTCCCATTGTCAAGAGCCGCAAGCATATCAGCCTTTACTGTCATTGCAAATTGGCGATGCAGTTCTGCATCAGCCTTGTCATTTTCAGTAAGTAAATCACCAAATAACCCACCTGTTTGATTCCGTGAATTTACTGCTTTTTTCTCATTCTTCTTACGTGCAGGGCGACTTTTTTTGATACGTTCCTGTGCAATCTCTGCCTCTTGCTCCACCTCGGTCTCTCTTGTTACGGTTTCGGCGGTAGCAAGCGCATCAATACTTTTCTTATCGAAATTCGCCACATCGAATTGTTGTACCTCATCGTATGGAGTCATGTCTGCATCCAGTCCGTTCTCTGCCACCTCCGGCAAATCTCTCGCACCATTGTAAAATGCTTTAAGGTAAGGGCGTATGGCATCGCCCAAGTCTGCAATCATGGCCGTTGCATACTCGGCAAACTTACGTGAACCTTTCTCCAAATGGTAAACAGCCATCTCTGTTCCAATGGCAAGAATCTCAGGGTCTATACCTATATTCATTTGACCGAGCAACTTCTTACGCATACGCTCACGAAGTTCTGCATAACGCTCATCAGTAACAAGACGGTTACCACTCGCTTCAGTCTTTTTCTGCGAATTGTCTTGTTGTTGCTCACTCCGCATATCGTTGATAAGAGTTCGGACTTCATTAGCAAACTTATCTGCACTATCTTTAGTCAGGAAAATAATATTTCCTTCATGATAAACGTCTCCACCACGCTTCTCTCCTAAATCCATCACAGCCTGTTTTTCCGCATCAATCATCTTCATCAAAGTACGAACAGAATATCTGTTATCCATTTCCTTGTCAACAACGAAATCTGTCCTTTTGTCACGAATTTCATCCTTTGCCTTGCGATCAAGTTCTCGGGTCTTAATTTTATTTTCGAGCGAAATGCCAACTGCATCCAAAACTTCTTGCATACCGTTCTGAGGATTGCGAAGAATGTCTAACATTTCCTCTGGACTGTTGGTTGTCTGACGAAAACGTGCATCACCAATAGGTATGGGACCGCTCACATCATCACGACTTAATGTAGTTTCCCCTGTTTCTTTATCAACAAAAACAGAGTATTGCCATATAGGAGTATATTCCTGCTTTTCCTCCTGCTTCGTGGCTTTCTGTTGTTGAGGTTCTGAAAACTGCACATTGCCGTCATTTACTTCTGACAAATCAGACAAAGACAAAGGTGGTTGTGATTGTGCATCGGTTGCATATTCTGCCAAGCGTTCAGCATCTTCCTTGCTCCGCATCATGAAGCCTTGCTTTTCCTTGTCCCACCAGCCTTTCAGTTGTTTGGCAAACATTGTGGTGTGCTTCCGAACAGTATCTCTTAATTCATTATTGAACTCCACAAGGTGCATATCCAACACCTTACCTCTTTTGGTGGTGTACTGTGCCGGAGTAATGGTGTATGCAGCATCAGTCGGTGTTGTCGTTTCTTCATTGGAATTGCTTTGTTCTAACTTCCGCTGTTCAGCAAAGAGGTCGTTTATTTCGGAAATAATGCGGGCTTCCTCAAATATATCACTCTGAACATGTGCGGCTTCTTGTTCCTTGTGCAGTTCTTCAATGCGTGACTTGATTTCAGAAAGTCTGTCGACTTGTGTACCTGAACTCTGTTCTTCAACACTTTTGACTGACTTGTATTCTGCAAACGCTTTTGTCTTCCGGTGGCTACTATCTATCCATTTCTCGAAATCCTCCAAGTTTACGGCAGTTACCACTGTCTTGTGATTATTTGCCCAGTCGCTGTCATAATTCGCGAAGTAAGCTGCCTCGGCATCGTCAGTCTCATTGAAACCAAGCATTACCTTATGCTCATCAAAGCTGCCGTCCTCATTATACTGGTCCACCACGAACACCCTGCGTCCGTTCCACCCGTCAATATCATCAGAGAGGAACACGTCTATGTGGTCTCCATCCACGCCCTCCGTGCCACGAATGTAGCCGTAGGTGTTCTGCATGATCGTTTCCCACTTGTTGCCCTCTGTGTCTATTCCACTACGAACGGATCCTTTCGGGTTCTCAATGGTGATATTGAATGTACCAACCTGCACATGACCTTTCTTATAATTGCCAGCTTCTTTCTGTTTCTCCGTAGGAGTAGTATCGGTTTCTTTCTCTGCCACTGCAACAGCATTGGCTAAAGACAAAGATGCATCAATATAATTAAGAACATCCAATAAGTCTCCGAATGTTTGACCGTCATACTCATAAGCGCTACCTATATAATTACCTTTCGTATCAGGTGCATCAACTTTTATAACTTTATGAGTACCATCAACAATAATTGTCTGTTTATAAGTATCGCCATACTTTCCGCTTTCAATCCAATCATCTTCTTGAACTTCAATACGTCTTGCTATTTTTGCACTAAGTTGATTGTCAGTATCATCAGAAGACAGCATTTCTTCTTGTGATAAAGAAGATTCTATTTCGCTTTGTCCACCAATGCTTTCAGTTCTTCCTGTATCATCAGTTGTCCCATTTCCGTTCTCAACTCGTTCTCTTGGCGCAAGAGTTCCATTGCTTCCTTGCTGCCCTCGTTGGCTTGTTGCAGTATCGCCAACCAATACATTGCTTCGTTGTTGTCCATTGTAATCTAAATTTAATGCTTCTTTAATAGCCTGTACGAGCGTCCGAGGGGTATTGTCCGGTTGTTCGAACAGAGTTTCTTCCTGTGTGCCTTGTATAAGGTCATAAATCTTGCCGAATGTATTTTGAATGAAGCTTTGGCTTTCACCTTTATACATTGCGGCCAAATGCAGGACAAAGTTACTGAAATTATCAGCAGGGAGATAACTTTCCCCAGTGACATCATCCATTTGATACTGGCGTTTCCAACTTTCTACGGCAGTACGTGCTTCCTTGAAGTTCTTTGCCTCTACAAACATTTTATCTTGGGACAAAGCATAGTAAGCACGAACGGAATTCTGTATCTCATCTACCATTCGTTCACTGTTCGGACTATCATAATCACGAAAAGCAGTGGCAAGAATAGCCTTTTGTGCTTTTACCGGCAATACGTTGAACATTTCCTCCAACCGTGTACTACCGTCCTTGAAAATGCTTTGATACATGATACCACGCAAATCATTCTTGGATTCGGGAGTCAAGTTACCCTTGCTATCAAACGCACTCTTGTATTGTGTGGGACTGATGAAACCTCTTTGGCTCATCCATTTTAGGACACTTGCACCGTTGGCATCCACAAGCCCGGCAAACGACACTTCATCGTCCGAGGCTCTGAGTAACAGGTTGGCAAACGAACGTACTTCGATTCCCATACGCTGTAAGGCATTTTTCGGTTTGATTCGTTCCACACCTCCGCTTTCGGTGTCCTGTGCTACGTATTGTCCCAGAGGAATAGCCGTAGCATCGTCCACATGAAGCATATTTACCAGCACCGGACTTTGTAGGGCAGCAATATCTTCAGCACGCAAACCAAACTCTTCCGCATGGTCTTTCAGGTATTGCCTATATGCTTCGGCCTGTTCCGGATGGCTTTCCCACATCAGACGCAAGGCATCACTGCGGTTGTTTCCCTGTATAACTTCACCACGTTCGTTTACGGTCGGCGCACCGGTGTAAGCGGTAATACTCGATGTGATTTCTTCCGGACGAATGTTCCCGGCGATTTTCCGTGCAGACAATACGCTCGCTTCGTCATTTCGTTCCTTGGGTTGCGCTTCATCAATAAAATGCAGAGGATTACGCACACCTTGGATATGGCTCGGTTGCAACAACGATGCGTCAATCACGGCCACATGACCGGGAGCCAGCACATCATTGCTGAACTTCACGTTCACCTCTTTACCTTGTACGGTCTGCAATGGTTCTTGCCTGTCAATCTTATGGCCGTTCACCCGTCTGTACCCCCTTGCGCGGGCATCCTGCGGTGTATCATCCACCATGTCGGGAACTCCGTTAAGGGCTTCACGCTCGACGCGTTCGGCTTCCTCACGCTCTGCACGCAGCTTTTCTTCTTCCGCTTTGCGTAGGGCGGCAGCTTCATCAGCCATTCGTTTGCGTTCCGCATCCGCTGCCATTCTTCTACGGTTGGCAGTACCGGCTATCTTCTGCCAAGCGAGCAAATCCTGTTTGGCTGCATCAATCGCCGCTTTGCGTTCTTTCTCGGAAGCAATCTTTTCGGCAATGGAGTTGCCACCTTTCGATTTGGCTTTCTCCAACTTCTTCAAGGCTTCTTCCTTGTCGGCAACCATTCCATCGGCTACGGTCTGTGCCATATCCTCATCACCCTCAGTCTGCTCCACAATGGCATCCCAAGCTGTGTCGCTGTCGGCCTGCTCATATAGTGGATTTCCCTGCTCATCCTTTGGTATTCTCTGCATGGCAGGAATATTTTGAGGGGCATTGTTATCATTTTCGGGAATATTTTCCGCACCATTGTTGCTCTCATTTTCGGCAGGATGTTCAAATGCCACTCCGTTATGCTCCAACAGCATATTGTCAAGTTCATCACGAGTGAACAGGTTCACACGTTTTCCGTTGATAGGAGCTTCGGTAAATACCTCATACTTGCCGTCCGCATCGGCATCTGCTGTGATATTGCCACGGACGGTAACGCCGTTCTCATCGGTAAGCGAAACAATGTCATTGAGGGCGTATTGTGGTCTTTCAGCCTCTTGCATTTCCTGTTTCCGTTCGGCATTCTCAATGGTTCTCTGCTGCTCGAACTGCGCCACACGTGCCAAGTTTGCCGCATCAGCCTGTTGCTGTATGGTTTCTTTTGCCAACGGGAAGATATTCACGCCGTCCGATACGTTAACTGTGCCGTCCCCATTATCCACAATACCGTCTTCGTTGGCTACAATCTGAACCTGTATCTGTGCGTCATCTCCTGTAATGGTGTATGTATCGCCGGGGTTGAATGTAACCACACCGTCAATCTTGTCGGATGCTTCCTGTGCGAACTGTTGAATGATAGCCTCCTCCGCTGTCATTTTCTCATCGGACGGGTTCAACGGCTCATCAATGTTCAATACGGCATCGGGCGACACCTGTTCAAGTGCGCCTGTTTCCGCATCACGCACAATGATACTGCCGTCCGAAGCCCGGTTGTCAATGCCGCTGCCGTCTGCATACTGCACAAGGTTTCCACCCACCACATACACACGGCGGTCGTCCTGCTTCATCGTAGCCCCCTGTATCATGCCGGAGGTGCGGTTGGTGCGTGCGTCAACCATTGCGTTGCTTTGCTCCACACGTGCGTCTATATCATCACGCACACGCTGAATCATGCCGTCATATACCTGTTTGGCATTGAGGTAGTCAATAACCGTTTCCAACTCGCTTTCTCCCCAAAGGCCATTGTTCCGCATTTCCTCCAATGCATTCATAGGATGTATATCCAAAAAGCCAAGCGTGTTTTCATCCACTATGGCAGAAACCCTCTGCCGCTGGTAGTCACGCATATTCTTGGCATCGGTCATTTCCTGTGGGTCTGCGAGGTTGTAACCGTCAATGTAGCTTTCATTCATTGACTGCACATCCTCGTCCTGTTCGCCGCCCCGCTTCTGTGCGAGAGTACCGAGGTTAAAGCCCCTCATCATCAACGAACGCTCCATATAGGTAAGTATTGCGGCTCTCTCATCGTCCGAGAAATCCTTGTCGTTCACGATACCCTCTGCCACACTTCCAATGTCATCGTTGGTCGTAAGGTCTATTGTCGCCCTTAACGGCTCCCATATTTCTTTGCCAAGCAATTCTGTTGCACGGGCATCTGCCTTGTTTACTCCGTGCTTCATTGAAGCATACTGTACTCCCGACAAAGTAGCCTTACCTGCACCCATCAATCCCATAGAAAGAGCCATGCCGCCCCAAATGTCGCCATGGAATTGTCCTGTCGCAAGCAAATTGGTACGTGTGCCGTCCGGGTTCTGCTGATAAGCATCGTCGAGATTGAGCATGGTGCGCCACAATTGCCCATAGTATTCTTCCGTTACCTCTCCGAAATAGTCGCTCACACCCATTTTGTTGAATAACTGATGTGTCTGTCCCATGATACCGTCCAACGCACCTGCATCAGTCTTTGAAAGTACTGCACCGATACGCTTTGCACCCACCACATTGGCGAGTTTGCTCATATTTCCAAGAGTAACTACAGGGTCAAGGTGCGAACCGAACATTTCCGAATAGTTTTCAACGATGGCATTGGCTTCTCCTTGCCAAATGGCATTTCCCCAAGTCTTGTCGTTGGAAAAATCATAGTTTCCGTTCTCATCGACAACCACATCACCGAGTTTCCTGTCAATGATGTCGGCCGTGGTTTTCCCAGCCTGTACAGTGTTGGTCATCAGCGGAGCACGGAGAAGCAGGTCATCAGCGGTTGTTCCGAGAGCCTTGATAGTCCAGTTGGTGGCATACTGCCCCAAGCCTTTCACGCCGTTGTCCTTCACGTATGTCTTGAAGCCCTGTTTGGCCATTTGCTCTACCGTTTCTTTGCCAACCACCTTTGTGGCGGCTTTCGTTCCGGCTTTGGAAAGAACATTGATACCTTTGAATCCACCGCCTGTAATGCCAAAGTCAAGCATGAATGCAGGCATGTGGCCGGTCATCATACCGGCTCTGTTCCAAAAGCCGGCGTTCCCGCCATACATCTGCTCCGCCTGTCCTTTGTTGTAGAGTGCGCCCATCATTTCATTGTAGGCTTCACGTTCTCCCTCTGTGGCATTCTCACCTTTCAGGTCATCGGCGTTCATCATGGTCAATGCGTCACGCATATCGCTCATGCCGAAATCCCAAGTGCGGAAATCTCCTGCCACACGACCGAAACCACGCCAAAAGCCAACATCGACGCCTTGCTCACGGTCTTTCTGCTCTTCAAGGTCTTTGATAAGTTCCTCCGTTTGACGAATGGCGACATCCAAGGTACTGTTTTCCTTGTCGCTCATCTGACGAGGAACATAGGTATCTGCTGCAAGTAAGAATCCAAGAGGAGCTGTATTCTTTTTTGTATCTTCTTCCCATTGCTCATGCACTCTCTTGGCACTTGCCTCTCTTTTCTCTTGCAGCTCTGCAAGTTTCAGCATTGCACGGCGCAACTGTCCGTTTACAGACATATCAGCCGCCTGTCGGTATCTGAAACTCTCCATGTCGGCAAGTCCCTTGCTGGTGTATCGGTTGCCGAGAGGGGTAATGTAGGTTTTCTCCAGTTTTCCGCTCTCCGGGTTGAACTGCATTTTCCCCTCTGCGGTCTGTCCGCCGCCCAACGGTGCGTTTTCGTGATACTCACGCATGGTTTCCATACGCTCGTTGAAGCCGTCTATCATTTGCTCCGTGCGGCGTTTCATCTGTCCTATATTTGCACTGAAGCGTATTTTATCCTGTTCCGTCAACGGCATTTCTTCTGCTGAAGGAGTTACAGGAGTTTCAGGTGTAGAGTCCAGGGCAGATTGTTCGGGCTGTTGTTGCTCCGACATGAAAGTCCTGTAGTCTGCCGACTTTACACGATATTTCTTCCCCTCACGCTCCATGATTGTAGAAGCATCGGGAAAGTCTTTCATAAAACTGTCAATGTGTTCATCACGCACATTGTATTTCTTTCCGTTGTATTCAAATATTGGCATAGTTATTTGTTTTTACCGGGTGTATAATCAATCACATCATCATCGCCGCCACCGGGAACATAGTCCACGACCTCATCATTCAGTTCCGAGGTCATGGTGGCAGGGTCAAGTTTGGAGAGGGAAAGCATGATTGCAGAGGCTTTAGGCGATTTGTGCCAATTCTGTTTTACATAGTCCTCTTTCTTCTGTGGTGTATCAAGTTTCTTCATTTGACGGTCAAAAGCCCTTTTCTCTTTCTCATCCTGTGGAGAGAGGTCGGCAAGCATAGCATCATACACCTGCTGCATCGAACCTTTCCAAACATTCTCGTAAATGGCTACTTGGTTTCCGCCGCCGTCAGAAAAACCGAGCTGCTTGCCACGTACACCACGTGCGGCTGTCGCTCTCGCTTTATCACGCTCTACAGCCACATTGTCATTATGTCTCTTTACTTGGAAATTGTAGGAACGGTCTGCCTGACGTTTGTTTTCATCATAGTTTGCTTGCCAACGCCTATCAGCTTCTTTGTCCCGACCTTTCTTGTATTCCTGTTCCGCATCATATCGGTCATCTGTAATCTTCTCTCGCTCGTTGCGATGTTGAATGCCCTCATTGTATCTGTCATCATTCTTTTTGTCAAGACCAAGCTGCCTTTGCCACTTACGTTCACGGTCATCCCTTTCTTCATCAGCGATTCTTGCCCTCATCAGCCCCTCATAATATTCTTTCTCCTTGCCTTCACGTTCTTTCATCAGCTTGTCATATCTCACTTTGGTACGTTCTGACATGGTATTCTTACCGGTATACATATTTGGAGCGTACTGCGTGGTGAAGAACAAGTTAGAGAGTGCCGATATACCATCACCAATGGCTGCGAATATCTGTTCACGTTTCTGCTTCTTCTTTTCTTTAGCAAGTTCCTCGTCCGTTGGCGGTTTATAGGGATTGAGTTTTTTGTACAATTCAGCGTATGAGAGACTGCCACCGTTCACATCGGCTTGTTTGGCCGGAGGTGCAGCGACCGTTTCAGATTGGGAGCCGGTAACGGCAGGAGCCGCAGCTGCTTGTTGTTCCGTCCATTTCTGTGTACCCTTTACCGGGGATGATACGGAAGGAGCGTCTTGCTGCTGTTCGTGCCATTCCTTAGAGCCTTTGAGCGGAGGCGTACCACCTCCGTTTCCTAAAATATCATCCATTGTTGCCATATTGAAATAGTTTAGAAAGGCATTTGACTTACCGCATTAGTTACTCCTTGTACAGCTCCCGATATGGCATTGGCCTTGCCTTGCTCAATGGCGTTAAGCTGTTCCACGAAAGCATTGTCGTTTTGCATATAAGTGGCTTCGATATTGTCCTTACGTGCTTCTGCATCAGCGGCAATCTGTGATGTTGCATCGGCAAGAGCCTTGTTGTTCGCTTCTTTGGCCGCTGCCACACTTTCATCAGTACCGCCCATGACGGCTGCACTACCGGCAGCGGCTTTGTTACGTTGTTTTATACTCTCTTCAGTTTGCGTAAGGATGCGTTGTGCGTCAGCCCGCTGAGTGGCATCCTCGTTGTACCGCCTGTCGTACCAGTCCTGATTCTTTTGCCGTTGAGCCTCAACATTACGTTTTGCTTTCTTCATGGCCTTGGATGCCTTGATTCCACCGAAAATGCTGCCTACTGCACCTATGGCACTTCCTATTAAACCCATAAGACTTTAGTTTTTGATTATTAAAAGTTATACCTTGCGTGCGAAAGTAAGCCGTTATCTTCGCATCATCATTTTATCTTTTTACATACAGATCATTATGGCAATAGGAAAAAAGACCGGAGGGCGGCAAAAAGGTACGCCCAACAAAATAACGGCACTGGCAAAAGGGATGATTGAGAAATGGCTTGAAACGCACAACACTATACCCGAAGGAGATGTGATGCCACTAATAATGCAGGACTTCATGGAACTTGACCCCAAAGACAGGGTGAAAGTGTCGACAGAGTTCATTAAAATCATCATGCCTAAGAATATCAGCATAGACGATGGCGAGGTCAAACTCACCATTGAGGACAAGCTTGCCAAACTTGCCGGAGAAGAAGACGAGGAAGAATAATCTATTACCCTCTACTTTAGATTGTCTTCATGTGTCAAGGGAACCCCAACCCGAAAAGGGGGCGATTTTACTGATTTGCTTTGAAGCGATGTTCGAGAGAATGTCGCTTTTTTCATGTCCAGACCGTAAAATTTCTTCGGAAGAAAAGGGTATTTCTTCGGAAGAAATAGCAATAAATGTACAATTATATCCCATTTCTTCGGATTTCTTCGGAAGATATTGCCTTAATTGTACAGGAAAGGGGTATTTCTTCGGAAAAAACACGCATAAATGTACATTCTTGTACAGATTGAATTTTTTATGCGAAAATCAGCTCAAAAGCACCTCAAAAATCTTCTGAAATGGCTGAAATGAGCTATTTTTTGACATAATTTCAGAAGATATTACATTTATTTCTTCAGAAGAAATAACCATAAATGTACAGAAAAGGGGTATTTCTTCGGAGGAAACAGCCATAAATGTACATTTCTTCGGAAGAAAAGGGTATTTCTTCGGAAGAAATAGCAATAAATGTACAATTATATCCCATTTCTTCGGAAGATATACCATAAAATAAATATATATATCTACTACTACATCTACCGCGCGTGCGTGCGCACGTGAAGAAATTTTCGATTTTAGGGCAAGAATAAAAATTGAATAAAAAAGAAAGCCTACAAAGAAAAATACCTTGCAGGCTTATATCATTTCGTGAAGTCACAAAAAAAATCAGAATCCTTTCCCTTTCTGCCGTTGGTACACCACCGTCTGGTCTTTGTCGAGGTTGACGATTTTGAACATCACCATTGAACGGTTCGGAATATCATCCGGCAGCATAGTTACGAGCCGGGCAATCACCTCGTCCACATTGTTGAAGCCTACATCGGTCAGTCCCGCCACCTTTTGCCCGTTGTGGTATGCAGCCGCATTCACCATATAGCGGTATGACAAGCGGAAATGCACATCCTCCTGTTTCTGCTCACGTACAGAAGCCTTACCGGAGAAGAAAATGAAATCAATTACTTTCTCGTTCAGTTCCCAAGCAGGGGAGAAGTCAATCTTGATATACCCTCGTGTTACGTTGTGTCCATTGCTATGGTTCATGCCAAACGCCACTTCCGAGATAGAGGCACGTACATCATTCTGAGCTACTGTTCCCCATGTATGCCGGAACGTGTAAGCCGAATACCACTCTTCCTTTGGCATTCCCATAGCCTTGCATAATTGCCTTATCCCACTGTTGACATTGGCGCAAAAACTGTCCGATGTAGTCATGCGCTGATAGAAATTGAACAAACGCTCATCATCTTTTGCCGTGTTCATGTACTTTTCAAATAGCGGCTGGATGATTGCTGGCACCCGCATTTCCATATACGCACCATCCGCACGGAACTTCTTCGTTTTGGCCCGTTGGTAATGGATAATTCCGTTCCGGTAATCCTGCTTTCTTAGATTGTACAGGTCAATCGTGTTGATTCCTGCAAGGCAAAGCACCATCATAGCAACATCACGCCCGAACTCCGTCTGTGGATATTTCATCTTACTTTCCGGCAGAGGGAATGAAAAGAACTCCCGACATGCTTCGGGGGTAATGGCAAGCTTCTCCGCACGATCAGCCGTTGGTATTTCCACTTTCACCCATGGGTTGACTTTAATACGGATTATACCGTTATCGTAATCGTTGTACTCCAACATGGCGGCTTTAAATACCTGACGCATACAGATTGGATACATTTCCTTTGCCCTATGTGTCTGTTCAAGCGACTTTATCCATTTGTTCACCTGCGTAGAGGTCAACTGAGCGAACATCACTTGGTTGGTTCCGATGAACCGTTCCAGATGTTGTAGGGCAAGCTTGTAGTTCTTGGCATTCCTTTCCTGCCCACGGTCAATCATTCTGTCGATATGCACTCTCGCATAATCCGAAAAACAAATATCGTCATTGCCGTTCGTAAGAAAATCCACCACTTCCTTGACCGTCCAATGTTCAATGTCTTTTTTGTTGAGCCGCTCGTTATATTCCACTATCCGCCCGGCACAATACTGAAGCACGTAGGGGTCTTCGATTTCTTTCGCTCTGGAAAGTTCTTTCTTCGTGACCATCTTGTCGGTCTTCATGAATTGTGTCCCCCTATGGTGGGTAACTCTGATATAAACCGGATAAAATCCGTCCTTGCGTTCTTTTTGAACACACGCTTTAAATGTTGCCATATCGTTCTATGTCTTTATTATATTATTATTTAAATTTATTCCAAACAGCTTCCAATGTCTTAACTTTCTGTCATATCATCAATTACGGCTCTAAACACGCTCTAAACACCCAACGAAAAGCACAACAACATTCTCTAAACATTTGCGTTTATTACGCTCATTTTCCGTGCGGAATGAACGTACCTTTTAAAAATACAATAGGCGGTAAGCCTTTGTAAATGAAAAGCATACCGCCTATTTTATTGAGTATCAGCTATATCGTGCTATTCCTCGATTGCAGCCTGCGCCGCAGCCAGTCTTGCGATAGGCACGCGGAACGGTGAGCAGCTCACGTAATCCAGACCTACCTTGTGGCAGAACTTCACGGACATCGGTTCACCACCATGTTCACCGCAGATACCGCATTTCAGTGCCGGACGTACGGAACGGCCTTTGGCTACTGCCATTTCGATAAGCTGGCCCACACCGTTCTGGTCGAGTACCTGGAACGGGTCTACCTTCAGAATCTTCTTTTCCAGGTAAACCGGCAAGAAGGAAGCGATATCATCGCGAGAGTAACCGAAGGTCATCTGAGTCAGGTCGTTTGTACCGAATGAGAAGTATTCGGCATGTGAAGCGATGCGGTCGGCAGTCAGGGCGGCACGCGGCACTTCAATCATGGTTCCCACCTTGAACGGAATTTCCACGCCTTCTTCCTTGAACAGTTTGGCAGCAGTTTCACGGATCACCTTTTCCTGTGCTTCGAATTCATACAAGATACCAATCAGCGGCACCATGATTTCAGGATGCGGATCGTAACCTTCCTTCTTCAGTTCGCAGGCAGCACCCAGGATGGCGCGAGTCTGCATTTCGGTGATTTCCGGATACGTATTTCCCAGACGGCAACCACGGTGACCCAGCATCGGGTTGTGTTCACACAGACTTTCCACGCGCTGGCGGATATAATCTACGGTTACACCCATGGCCTGTGCCATTTCTTCCTGACCTTTCAAATCGTGCGGTACGAATTCATGCAACGGCGGGTCGAGCAGACGTACGTTGACAGGCAGTCCGTCCATGGTCTTGAAGATTTCCTTGAAGTCGGCTTTCTGGTAAGGCAACAGTTTGTCGAGGGCTTTCTTGCGGCCTTCTACGTCCTTGGCCAGAATCATTTCGCGCATAGCCACAATCTTTTCGTCGTCGAAGAACATGTGTTCCGTACGGCACAGACCGATACCTACGGCACCGAATCCACGGGCATCCTGTGCGTTGCGCGGCGTGTCGGCATTGGTGCGGACTTTCAGGCGGGCATATTTGTCGCAGAGTTCCATCAGTTCGGCAAAGTTGCCCGACAGTTTGGCCGGCTGAGTCGGAATTTCTCCGGCATATACATATCCGTTGGTTCCATTGATGGAGATGTAGTCACCTTCTTTCAGTACGACTCCGTCAATTTCCACCGTACGGGTCTTGTAGTCTACGTTGATGGCTCCGGCTCCTGATACACAGCACTTACCCATTCCGCGGGCTACTACGGCTGCGTGCGAGGTCATACCTCCACGGGCGGTCAGGATACCTTCGGCAGCCTGCATACCAGCCAGGTCTTCCGGAGAAGTTTCAATACGTACCAATACCACGCGATGGCCGTTGTTATGCCATTCAGCAGCATCTTCTGCAAAGAAGACGATGCGTCCGCAGGCAGCACCCGGAGAAGCCGGCAAACCACGTGTCAGCACGCGGGCACGTGACAGTTCTTCCTTGTCGAATACCGGATGCAGCAGTTCGTCCAGCTTATTAGGTTCGCAGCGCATCAAAGCGGTCTTTTCGTCAATCATGCCCTGATGCAGCATTTCCATGGCGATGCGCACCATAGCGGCACCTGTACGCTTACCGTTACGAGTCTGGAGGAACCAGAGCTTGCCTTCCTGCACGGTAAATTCCATGTCCTGCATATCGTGGTAGTGATTTTCCAGTTTGGTCTGGAGTTCATCAAGTTCCTTGTAGATTTCCGGCATGGCTTCTTCCATAGAAGGATATTTGGCCACACGTTCCGCTTCGGAGATACCCTGCAGTTCGGCCCAGCGCTGAGAACCGATCTTGGTAATCTGCTGCGGAGTACGTATACCGGCTACTACGTCTTCACCCTGCGCATTAATCAGGTATTCACCGTTGAACAGGTCTTCACCAGTAGCGGCGTCACGTGAGAAGCATACACCCGTAGCCGAAGTCTCACCCATGTTACCGAATACCATGGCCTGTACGTTTACGGCTGTTCCCCACTCTGCCGGAATACCTTCCATCTTACGGTAAAGGATGGCGCGTTCGTTCATCCATGAATCGAATACGGCACAGATGGCACCCCACAACTGTTCGTAGGCACATGACGGGAATTCCTGTCCGGTCTGTTTCTTCACGGCTTCCTTAAAACGGACTACCAGTGTCTTCAGGTCGTCCACGTCGAGTTCGTTGTCCAGACGTACGCCCTTGGCTTTCTTCACTTCTTCAATGATGGCTTCAAACGGGTCGATGTCTTCCTTGTTCACGGGTTTCATGCCCAGCACCACGTCGCCGTACATCTGTACGAAGCGGCGGTAAGAGTCCCACGCAAAGCGAGGGTTGTTAGTCTTGCGAGCCAGTCCTTCTACTACTTCATCGTTCAGACCCAGGTTCAGAATGGTGTCCATCATCCCCGGCATGGACGCTCTGGCACCCGAACGTACGGAAACGAGCAACGGATTTTCCACATCGCCGAACTTCGACTTCATCAGGGCTTCTACTCCCTTGATGGATTTTTCCACGTCGTCTTTCAGCAGCGCAACCACTGCTTCTTTTCCTTTTTCAAAATATTCGTTGCAGACTTCGGTTGTTATGGTGAATCCGGGAGGTACAGGCACCCCGATCAGGTTCATCTCGGCCAGGTTTGCGCCCTTGCCACCCAGAAGATTTCTCATGTCAGCTTTTCCTTCAGCTTGTCCGTTTCCAAAAGTATAGACTCTTTTCTTTTCCATGTTTTCTTATATTTGATAAGGTTCAATAATGTTTTTCGTTGGTCAACCGCTGGCAAATCTATACATATTTTATTGAATCCCAAATTTTGTGAAGATATTTTTCGACATATTTTGCAACATAGAGTTTGCAAAATGAACTTCTTCGAAAAACATGGAAGAATGTCAGGAAAAATGTATAAATTTGCTCCCAAATTGGTTTTATTGAAAAGAACGTGGCAAGAAAGAAAAAAGAACTGCCTTTACTGGAGAAGGTAACGATAACAGACGTAGCCGCAGAAGGAAAAGCCGTGGCTAAAGTGAACGAGTTGGTAATATTTGTCCCGTATGTAGTGCCGGGCGACGTAGTCGATTTACAGGTGAAGCGCAAGAAGAACCATTACGCCGAAGCGGTGGCGGTAAAGTTCCATGAGAAATCACCCCTGCGCACGGAGCCGTTCTGCAGTCACTTCGGAGTGTGCGGAGGATGCAAATGGCAATGTCTTTCTTACGAGGAACAGCTCAAGTACAAGCAGAAACAAGTGTTCGACAACCTCACCCGCATCGGGAAGGTGGAACTGCCGGAATTCCGTCCTATCTTAGGCTCGGAAAAGACCCGCTTTTACCGTAACAAGCTGGAGTTTACATTCTCCAACAAGCGCTGGCTTACGGAAGAGGAGGTGAAGCAGAATGTGAAGTACGACCAGATGAATGCCGTGGGATTCCATATTCCGGGGGCGTTCGACAAGGTGCTGGCCATCGACAAGTGCTGGTTGCAGGACGACATTTCCAACCAGATTCGCAATGCCGTACGCGACTATGCCTACGCGCACAACTTCCCGTTCTTCGACTTGCGTACGCAGGAAGGACTTCTTCGTAACATCATGATCCGTACCTCGTCTACGGGCGAGCTGATGGTGGTGCTGCAGTGCAAGGTGACCGACGACGAAGGCCGCCGCAAGATGGAAGAAATTCTGCAGTTCATGGCCGACAGCTTCCCGCAGATTACCTCGCTGATGTATGTCATCAACAACAAGTGCAACGATACCATCGGCGACCTCGACGTGGAGGTGTTCAAGGGCAACGACCACATCTTCGAGGAGATGGAGGGACTGCGCTTCAAGGTGGGACCGAAATCGTTCTATCAGACGAACTCTGAACAGGCCTATAATTTATATAAGGTGGCACGCGAGTTTGCCGGACTTACGGGCAACGAGCTGGTGTACGACCTCTACACGGGTACGGGTACCATCGCCAACTTCGTGGCACGCCAGGCACGCAAGGTGGTGGGCATCGAATATGTGCCCGAAGCCATCGAGGATGCCAAGGTGAACTCGGCCCTGAACGGCATCGACAACACGCTGTTCTATGCGGGCGACATGAAGGACATCCTTACCAACGACTTCATTGCGGAACACGGACGTCCGGATGTCATCATCACCGACCCTCCCCGCGCTGGTATGCACAATGACGTAATCGACGTGATTCTGGCTGCCGAGCCGAAACGCATCGTCTACGTGAGCTGCAACCCGGCCACACAGGCACGCGACCTCCAGCTGCTCGACGGCAAGTACAAGGTGACTGCCGTACAGCCTGTCGACATGTTCCCTCACACGCATCACGTGGAAAATGTCGTGCAACTGGAAAGACGCTAAACACTCTCCCCTATCTTCTAACTTTTAACTGACGCAACAAAGTGGCAAGAAATAACTCTGGCAACAACGGCCGACGCCCTATCCCGCGTGCCGCAGCCAAATATACAATCTATCCGGTCAATGAACCGGCGGAACTGATGGAGTTCCTTATGAAGAAGATGGACGGCATCAGCCGCACGCGCGTAAAAGCCTTGCTGGCCAACCGCGTGGTGCTGGTGGACAACAACATCCAGACGCAGTACAACTTTCCCCTGAAGCCGGGCATGAAGGTGCAGGTGAGCCGTGAAAAGAACAAGCACGAGTTCCGCCACCCCATGCTGAAGATTCTCTACGAGGATGCCTATCTCATCGTGGTGGAGAAGAAGGAAGGACTGCTGTCCGTGGCTACCGACCACCAGAAGGAACGCACCGCACAGCACATTCTGAATGAGTACGTGAAGCGCACGCACCGCAACAACCGCATCTTCGTGGTGCACCGTCTGGACCGCGAAACCTCGGGCATCATGATGTATGCCAAGGATGAGAAGACGCAGCACACGCTCCGCGACAACTGGCACGACATCGTGTACGACCGCCGTTACGTGTCCATCGTCATGGGCGACATGGAGAAAGACCAGGGCACCGTACGCTCCTGGCTCACCGACCGCAAGCTGTACGTCAGCTCCTCGCCGGTAGACGACGGAGGCAAGCTCTCCATCACGCACTACCGCACCATCAAGCGGGCCAACGGCTATTCGCTCATGGAGCTGCAACTGGAAACGGGACGCAAGAACCAGATTCGCGTGCACATGCAGTCGCTCGGTCATCCGGTGGTGGGCGATGCACGTTACGGCTGCGAAACCGACCCGCTCGGACGTCTGGCACTCCACGCCTTCAAGCTGTGCTTCTACCACCCGCTTACGGGCGAACGGATGGAATTTGAGACTCCCTATCCTGCTCCGTTCAAGAACCTGATGCTGAGAAAATAAAAACAATATATGATAAAAAACCTGATTTTTGATTTCGGAGGGGTCATCGCCCCTATCAGCCGCGAACAGGCGGTGGAAGCGTTCCGCCAGTTAGGGGTGGCCGATGCCGACCAGCGCCTGGACAAATATCACCAGACGGGAATTTTCCAGGAACTGGAAGAAGGAAAAATTACGCCCGATGAGTTCCAGGTGAAACTGGGACAGTTGTGCGGCGGACGCACACCCAGCTGGGAGGAGACACGCCAGGCATGGCTGGGCTACTTCACCGGACTGGACGAGCGTCTGCTCGACTGCCTGAAGGAGCTGCGCAAGCGCTACAAGCTCTTCGTGCTGAGCAACACCAATCCTTACGTGATGGACTGGGCCTGCAGTCCGGCATTCTCGTCAAAGGGGAAACCGCTCAGCGACTATTTTGACAAGCTGTACCTCTCCTACCAGATTGGAGTGACCAAGCCCGACCGGCAGATTTTTGACTTCCTGATAGCCGATGCCGACATTCTTCCGTCAGAATCGCTCTTCATTGACGACGGGGCAGGCAACGTACAGGCAGCCCGCCAGCTGGGTTTCCAAACCTACTGCCCACGCAACGGTGAAGACTGGCGCGATGCACTGACGGTACTTCTCCAGAAATCCTGAAAAAACGTCCTTGCGTTTCATTCATAACGTAAAGAAATTTTCCATACAACGTCCTTGTGTTTCAATCCGAACGCAAGGACGTTTTGCGTTAAATACACCGGCATTCCCGTCCAGCCACAAAGGCGATACACCATCTGCCACCCCGCAGACCGATGCATTTCCCTACCTCCGATAGGGAAATTCCCCCACAGGAATAGGAAAAATCATTCGTTTGTATGATTTTTTCCGGATACCTTTGTCACATAGAGGAAAACAAACACACAAAGAGTTATGAGAACAAGGGTAAAAAAATTCATGTATATGGCGATGCTGGTCGCACTGACACTCGCCTTCCCGTCGTGTAACGTGGAAATGGAATTAGGGAACAACACCCTGGAATATCGTGAACGCACAGCGTATCTCTGCAGCTACGACTGGCAGGACGACTGGTACGACGACTACGGCTTGCACCACTTCCAGGTGCTGCGCTTCTACACCAACGGAACGGGTGAAGACTTTATCCGCATTCAGGATGCCCGCGGACGTTGGGAGGAATATACCTACACCTTTACGTGGGACTGGTACGACGCTTTCTACACCAGCATCCGGTTGAACTACGGCGGAGGTGACTACTCCTACATGGACAATATCCGCCTGGGAGAAGGACGAATGGAATGCCTGCTCGACGGTGCGGCTGTATGCTTTTACAGTTATTAAAAAATCAGTAAAGAAAAACCGACAGAAAAAGCGAACAAAACACGAAATCAGTTTGTTATAGAAATAAATCACCAAAGAATTTCATGTTTTCTTTTTAAGATAATTAATTTTTTAGTTTATTCGTTCAAAAAAAAACGTACCCTGCCGTGAGACAGCGATACGTTTTTTTATGCAATGAACACAAGAGTTCCGCCCGTAGGGTCAGCTCATGCTGCCGCCCACGATGTCCAGCAATTCGTTGGTAATCGCCTGCTGGCGGCTCTTGTTGTAAATCAAGGTCAGTTCCTGAATCAGGTCGTTTGCATTGTCCGTGGCAATCTGCATAGCCATGGTGCGCGCGGCATGTTCCGAAGCCGTGGAGTCAAGCAGCACGGTGTACATCTTCATGCGGAGCACCTTGGGCAGCAACTCCTCCATCACCTGTTCCGGCGACGGTTCGATGAGGTAATCGGCCTGCATGGCTTCCTGCTCCTCTCCCTTCTCGTCCGTATGACCGGCACTCAGGTCGAGCGGCAGATAAGTCTCCCGCGTCAATACCTGCGTAGAGGTCGACTTGAAGTGGTTGTAGAGCAGCTCCACCTGCTGAATCTCACCGCTGGCAAACCGCGTCATCAGCTCGGCAGCCAGGTCGGCCGCCTCCTGATAGTTCGGTTTTCCGCTCATGTGCTGATAATCGCCGGCCGCCGTCAGTCCTTCCATCTTCTTCACCGCATCGGCCACCTTACGGCCCACCGGATAAATCAGGATGTTCTCACGGCCCACCTTCGGCTCATACTCTGCCACCACCTCGTTCAGGTGACGGATTACATTGGCATTGAATCCGCCGCACAGACTGCTGTTGGAAGCAAACACCACCACGGCCACTTTCTTCACTTCACGTTTCACTGCAAAAGGCGATTCCACGCTCAGCTCCGCGCCCAGGAAATTACTGAGCATACGGTGCAACCGGCGTTCGTAGGGAAGCATATTTTCAATGGCCTCCTGCGCCTTGTGCAGCTTGGAAGACGCCACCATCTTCATCGCCGAAGTAATCTTCAGCGTGCCGTGGATTGAGTTGATTCTTCCTTTAACTTCTTTCAGTGATGCCATGGGATTTATGCTTTAAATTGTTCGGCTGCGTCTGCGGCCAGTTTTTCAATGAGCGACGTAATTTCGTCGGTAATCTTTCCGGAAGCCAGCACGTCCAGCACGTCTGCCTGATGGTTGGCACGCAGGTAAGTCAAGAACGCATCCTGGAAGGCACGTACCTTCGAAATAGGAATGTCGCGCATCAGTCCGTGCGTACCACAGTACAGAATGGCCACCTGTTCGCCTACCGGCATCGGTGAGTACTGCGGCTGAATCAGCAGCTGGTTGTTCTTACGTCCACGGTCGATAGCCATGGCAGTCACAGAGTCCATGTCGCTGCTGAACTTCGAGAAGGCCTCCAGTTCACGATACTGTGCCTGGTCAATCTTCAGCGTACCGGCCACTTTCTTCATACTCTTTATCTGGGCGCTACCACCTACACGCGATACAGAGATACCCACGTTGATAGCCGGACGGAAGCCCTGGTTGAACAAGTCGGTTTCCAGGAAGATCTGACCGTCGGTAATGGAAATCACGTTGGTCGGAATGTAGGCAGACACGTCGCCGGCCTGTGTTTCGATAATCGGCAGGGCGGTCAGTGAACCTCCGGCCTTTACCTTACCCTTCAGGCTGGCTGGCAGGTCGTTCATCTGTTCGGCCACTTCCTGCTGGTTGATAATCTTCGCCGCACGTTCCAGCAGACGAGAGTGCAGGTAGAAGATATCACCCGGATAAGCCTCACGTCCTGACGGACGACGCAGAATCAGTGATACTTCACGGTAGGCCACAGCCTGTTTTGACAAGTCATCGTACACCACCAGTGCATGACGGCCGGTATCACGGAAGTACTCGCCGATGGCAGCTCCGGCAAACGGAGCGAAATACTGCATGGCAGCCGGGTCGGAAGCCGTAGCAGCCACCACGATGGTATAGTCCATCGCCCCCTTCTCACGCAGTGCATTCACGATGCTGGCCACGGTAGAACCTTTCTGACCGATGGCCACGTAGATACAGTACACCGGATTTCCTGCCTCGTAGTTGGCACGCTGGTTGATGATGGTATCGATGGCGATGGCCGTCTTACCTGTCTGACGGTCGCCGATAATCAACTCACGCTGTCCGCGGCCGATAGGAATCATGGCATCGATAGCCTTCAGTCCCGTCTGCAGCGGTTCCGTTACCGGCTGACGGAAGATAACCCCCGGTGCCTTACGCTCCAGCGGCATCTCGCACAGCTCTCCGCCAATTTCGCCGCGCCCGTCCAAGGGCACACCCAGAGGGTCGATTACACGTCCCAGCATCGATTCTCCCACATTGATGGAAGCAATGCGCTTGGTACGCTTCACAATCATCCCCTCCTTAATCTGGTCGGTCGGCCCCAGGAGCACCGCTCCCACGTTGTCCTCCTCCAGATTCATCACCGTTCCCATGATACCGTTTTCAAACTGCAGCAACTCGTTGGCTTCCGCATTACGCAATCCGTAAATACGGGCCACACCGTCGCTCACCTGAAGCACGGTACCCACTTCGTCGAATTTCAGCGAGTTGTCAATCCCCTTCAACTGTTGGAGCAACACCTCTGAAACTTCGCTGGGTTTTATTGTATTTTCTGGCATAATTCTTTTTAATTAATAATTAATAATGAACAATTAAAAATGAACAGTGAATAATAGGAATCGTTTTTCATTATTCATTCTTCATTATTCATTGTTTACACTATTCTCCTGTTTTTCGCGATAAACTGCTGTTTCACGCGCTTCAACTGGTTCGCCACACTGGAGTCCAGGCGGAAGCCACCCAGTTCGATGATGTATCCTCCGATCAGGCTCTTGTCCACCTTCTCTTCCAGAATCACCTCACCGTGCGTCTTCTCGGCAGCCAGTTTCTGCAAGTGTGCCACAAGCTTGGGCGAACTGACGGCAGTGGTGAGCTTTCCGATGAGGATGTGCTTGTCTTCCTGATACAGGTCGATATACGACCACATCATGAACTGCAAGAACTTCTCCCTTCTGTCTTCCAGCACCAGGCTGAGAAAACGCGTCATCACCTGGCTTACGTCCTTTCCACCCGAAGCCTCGCAAAGCAGCTCCAGCTTCTTGCTTCTCTCCAGCACCGGATTTTCCACGGCACGCCGCAGGGCGGGCACCTCGGCAAAGTGTGCAGCCAGCGTCTTCACCTCTTTGTACACCTTGTCTTCCAGCCCTTCTCCCTTCGCGTATGCCAGCAGTGCCTTCGCGAAACGTCTCGAAACGACTCCTGTATTCATGACACGTTATTTTTTAGAAGTTTCAATCATTTCATCCAGCAGACGGTCAATCAGCGCAGCCTGTTCCTTTTCATCAGCCAGCTTGTTGCGCATAATCTTCTCTGCAATGCCCACTGACAACACAGCTACCTGGCGGCGGATGTCACGGATGGCACTTTCCTTTTCCGTTTCAATCTGCTTCTTCATCTCCTCCATCAGGCGGTTGCCTTCGGCGAAGGCCTTCTCCTGAGCGTCCTTGATGATGCGGTCGCGCGTAGCAGCAGCCTCACTCAGAATGCGGTGCTGTTCTTCGCGTGCCTGTGCCAGGATTTTCTCACCCTCCACCTTCACGTTGGCCAGCTGTTCGTTGGCCTCACGCGCCGCCTTGAGCGAATTGTCAATGTATGCTTTCCGGTCCTCCACCGTCTTCAGAATCACCGGGAAGCCGTATTTCGCCAAGATGAAGAACACGACTCCGAAGGTGATGACCATCCAGAACAGCAGCCCCGGATCCGGAGTTAATAATCCCATAACTTATTGTTTTATTTTTTACAAGAACAAAGTCAACAAACAAACCACGATGGCAATCAGTGCCACACCTTCTACCAGAGCGGCAGCGATAATCATGTTCATACGCAAGTCGCCTGAAGCTTCCGGCTGGCGTGCGATACCTTCCATGGCCGAGCTACCAATTTTACCGATACCGATACCGGCACCCAAAACTGCAATACCTGCACCAATAGCGGCGCCCAACTTACTAATACCTACACCTGCAGCTGCCTGCAATAAAACTGACAATAACATAATTTTCTTGTTTTAAAAGGTTATACTTTAATTTTCTTTGAATCAATTATTTTTCGGCATGTTCCTTCACCTGCGACAGACCGATAAACACGGCCGACAGCATCGTGAAGACGTATGCCTGGATGAATGCCACCAGAATTTCCAGCGCATTCATGAAAATGCTGAATGCCACCGACACCACCGTCATCGAGCCGTTGATAACCGGACCCGACTTCACCGTGATGAAGATAATGGCCACCAGACTGAGCACGGCCGCATGTCCTGCCATGATGTTGGCAAACAAACGGATCATCAGTGCAAACGGTTTGGTAAAGATACCGAAGAATTCAATCAGCGGCATCATCGGAATCGGCGCCTTCAACCACGTAGGCACGTCGGGCCAGAAGATTTCCTTCCAGTAAGCCTTCGTACCATACACGTTGGTCAGCACGAACGTACACAAAGCCAGCACCAGCGTAATGGCGATGTTACCCGTCACGTTCGCACCTCCGGGGAAGATAGGAATCAGCCCCATCAGGTTGTTCACCAGCACGAAGAAGAACGCCGTAAGCAGATAAGGCGCGTAGCGGCGGTAATTCTCGCCGATGCAGCCCTTAATCACGTCGTTGTAGATAGAAAGCACCGTGGCCTCAATCATGCCGACGCCCCCCTTGGGTGCCCCGTCTTCCAGCGGATGTTTCTTGTACCAGCGCACACAGCTCATCATGATGACCAGCAGCACCGCACTGTTGATAAACAAGCCCAGCACATTCTTCGTGATGGAGATGTCCAGCGGACGCACCTCCTCGCCGGCCGCATTGCGTTCCACGATTTTGCCGTCGTAGGCACCACCCTCGGCCACGTACAGCCCCTCGTAAGGACCTTCCTCCAGCCGGGCAGACGAGAACACATGCCAGCCCGTACTGCTTTTCACGATCACCGGCAGCGGAATGCTTACCTCCGTATCGCCGAACTTCGCAATGTGCCACTGGTAGGCATCGCCAATGTGTCCGAACACCAGTTCGTTCACGTCGATGTCACCCTCAGCGGCCTGTGCCTTCGTCAGCGCAGCCGGAACCGCCATCAGCAGTAACAGCGTGATGATTATGTACCGTATTTTTTTCATCATTAGCTTTTTTTCTTAGTTTGAGTTTCGCTTCAAAAAGAAGGAAAAAACGGGTTTCGAATATCAGAAACGCAAAGTAGAAGAAGATGAAGGTCAGCATGAACGCCAGCACTTCATGTCCTATCACAAATCCGTAGAACATCAGCAGCATGGCACTGACAATGAATTTCAGCACCTTGCACACCAGATACGTCATCGCAATCCGTTCCAGCCCCACGCGATAGTTGAACGCGAACATTTCTATGTAAAACAGGCCGAAAAGATAGAAGAATATCGGAATGGCCGGAAACCACAGGAAATACCTGTCGGGAATGAACAGATGATATACCACGGCGACGAGCGTCGTCAGCACGATTCCAATCACGGTCAGTTCTTTTATAAATTTCTTCTTAACGGTCAACAAAAACATAGTATCGTGCGGTTTTTCATCCGAAAAGCCGCCAAAAACATATTCGGTTCATCGCCTGCTTCGCTCCTCTCAGAGTTCCACACAGACTGAAATCTGATTCTCCTTGACTTCCACGAATCCCCCCTTGATTTGCAGGGATTGCGTTTCCTGTCCGGCCACGTATTTCACTTCCCCGGCCGAGAGCGTGGAAATAATCGGGGCATGGTCGGCCATGACCTGAAATTTTCCTGCGCTTCCCGGAAAGGTAGCCTGGCTCACTTTACCTTCGTAAACCAGCTTTTCGGGTGAAACGATAACCAGATGAAGTTCTTTCATATTAAGCTATCAGCTTTTAACTTTTAACTTTTACTTATTAACTCTTAGCCGCTTCCATCAGCTTCTTACCCTTCTCGATGGCGTCCTCAATGGTACCCACGTTCAGGAAAGCCTGTTCAGGCAGATAGTCTACCTCGCCGTCCAGAATCATCTTGAATCCCTTGATGGTGTCTTCTATGGAAACCATCACGCCCGGCACGCCCGTAAACTGCTCGGCCACGGCAAACGGCTGCGAAAGGAATCGCTGCACGCGGCGGGCACGGTTCACCGTCAGACGGTCTTCATCCGAAAGTTCATCCATACCTAAGATAGAGATAATATCCTGAAGCTCCTTGTTGCGCTGCAGAATCTGTTTCACGCGCTGAGCCGTTTCGTAGTGCTCCTTGCCCACAATCAGCGGGTCGAGGATACGCGACGTTGAATCCAGCGGGTCTACAGCCGGATAGATACCCAGCTCAGTAATCTTACGGCTTAACACCGTAGTGGCATCCAGGTGGGTAAAGGTAGTAGCCGGAGCAGGGTCGGTCAAGTCATCGGCCGGCACGTACACCGCCTGCACGGAAGTAATGGAGCCGTTCTTTGTAGAAGTGATACGTTCCTGCATCTGTCCCATTTCCGTAGCCAGTGTAGGCTGGTAACCTACTGCCGAAGGCATACGTCCCAACAAAGCCGATACCTCAGAACCTGCCTGCGTAAAACGGAAGATGTTGTCGATAAAGAACAGGATATCGCGCGGACCGTTGTCGCCCGTCTGGCGGTCACGGAACGATTCGGCCAGTGTCAGACCCGACAAGGCTACTGACTGACGGGCACCGGGAGGCTCGTTCATCTGTCCGAACACCATGGCTACCTGCGATTTTTCCACTTCGTTGTAATCCACCTTCGAAAGGTCCCAGTTTCCTTCCTCCATGCTCTTGAGGAATTCGTCACCGTAGCGGATTACGCCTGATTCAATCATTTCTCTCAGCAGGTCGTTACCTTCACGGGTACGCTCACCCACTCCTGCAAACACGGAGAAACCATTGTGTTTCTTGGCAATGTTATTGATTAACTCTTTGATGAGCACGGTTTTTCCAACACCCGCCCCACCAAACAGACCGATTTTACCACCCTTCAGGTAAGGTTCCAGCAGGTCGATGACCTTGATACCGGTAAACAATACTTCCTGGGTAGTAGCCAGATCTTCGAATTTCGGAGGTTCACGGTGAATAGGAAATCCGTCCGTCTTGTCCAGTTCTTTCATACCGTCAATGGTATCACCTACCACATTCATCACACGGCCCTTGATCTGGTTTCCGATAGGCATCGAAATCGGATGCCCCGTAGGAACGACTTCCATTCCGCGCTTCAACCCGTCCGTACTGTCCATGGCCACGCAGCGTACCGTGTCTTCACCGATATGCTGCTGCACTTCAATCACCAGCGTACGCCCGTCGTTACGGGCAATCGTCATGGCATCGTGGATTTTCGGCAAGGCGTGTTCCACGTCTTGTCCTTCTTCAAACTTGAAGTACACATCGACCACCGGACCGATTACCTGCGAAATGTGTCCAACGATTTTTGACATAAGCAATTATTTTAATTTAAAAGAATGAATCATCCATGGTTCTTACCTCTTAAACAAACGTCCCGGGTATTTGTTTAAAGTTTGACCATTTCTGTAACGCAAATTTACTGAATAAACTCTCATATATGTAACTCCATGTAACATTTTTTAGACTGATTCCCCTAATAATAGACATAAATCAAGAGATATCGGACAAATGGTTTTACACTTGTTTACACAGAGACGAAATATCTAAACAAATATTTACAGGAAATTGCACGTGTGTGCGGTCACACATACTATTTTAGACAAAGAACATGACGTGCTATATGGGTGTATCTTTTTTATTTTAGACAGAAGAACATAAAGACAGATTTTGTAGATGCAATCTTTCTTTTGTACTTATATGCTTATGTCCGAAAAATAATAACTGCTATAGGATGTTGCCTTTTTGCTTTAGACAGAAGAACATAAGAACAGATTTTCTGTGTAAATATAAACTTATGTACTTTATGTTCTTATGTCCAAAAACATTCAAGAAATATCTTTCTATGCTTACGTCATAAAAAATTATGAGCGTTTATACTCTCTGTACTTCCTTTTTATTTCTATACGGTCACCACCAAAATTAATGAGTAATCCATGGTCTTTATGAGTTGCCGTCAAATAATTAACCAGCTGAGTTTCGTGTATGGAAAGAAGATGTTGCACCGCTTTTAGTTCGATAATTATCTCTCCCTCTACAATAATATCTGCTCTAAACTCCCCTACAATCTCATCTTTATAATATACATTTATAGGGGTTTCAGAATCCGCATGAATACCTTTTTCCCTTAACTCTATCAACAATGCCTTTTGATACACCGACTCTAAAAAACCGGCTGCCAGATGTGTTCTTACATTGTATGCGCATTGAATAATTACCTTAATAAGGTCTTCTGTTTTCATATCCATAATATTACACAGTTAAAAATTCTTTTGTCTTTATGTTCTTATGTCTAAAAACATTCGTCTTTATGTCTTACAAAAAAAGCCACATTACTGTGGCTCTTCTTTATATTAATATGTCTCGTTACACGCGCTTGAAGGTGTAGTTGCCTTCCTCGGTATACATCTCCGACTCAAAGGTACAATCCAGAATTACTACCCGTATGTTGCGGCCACGGTTGTCCGACAGTGTCAATACCCCCTTGCTCAGTGTCCAGTTGAACGACTCGCCACGAAACAAAGCCGTACCGCCACTTTTCACCGAGAGCGTCTGTCCCATGTGCTCAGGATCATTACGACCAGACTCACCTTCCGAATTTGTCCAGTCATTCGCCGTCACTTTCCACGTACCGATAATGTCATCTCTCGACACATCCACCCCCGTCGGGTCTTCCGTGCTACAACTTGCCATTCCGGCCACCATCAGGATAAAGCTCAAAAAGAGCCATACGTTCTTTAGTTTCTTCATTTTCATTTGGTTTTACAGATAATATATAATGCTTATACTATTTCTTTCTCCAGATCGATTCCACCTTCCGCCGTACGGCCAGCACATTCAGCACCGATACCAGCAGGAAAAGTCCCCCGGCCGTCAGCAGCGCCGGCAGCAGACTGCCTTCCTGCAAGTCGGGCACCATCCGCCGCAGCATGTCCAGATACGCATCACGCGCCATCCACACCAGCAGCACACCCATGGCCGCCACCGCTGCGTTCAGCCCTACCGTGAGTACCTGATACGGACGCGCCACCGCCGCCGGACTGAAACCAATCATCAGCAGGTTCTCCAGCTTCTTCGTGTTCTTCTGTAACAGCAGGTAGATGCTCAGCATCAGCAGGTAGAACGACAGCACACTGATAATCAGTCCCACCGTGAGCACGATGCCTACCACCATCTTCAGGAACCACGTCGTCTTTCCCGCATCCAGCTTGTCGCCTTCCGTCTCATAGCCTTTCTGCTTGAAATACTTCGCGATGCGGTCATCCGCCGGATTGTCCACCTCCACAATCAGTCGTGAGGGAGCCGTTTGCCCGCCGTCACCCAATGTGGCGTTGGCCCATTCCATGAACGCCTGCGGCACCAGAATCGTGTTCAGTCGGTTGGAGAAACCCACAATGCGTCCCTTCATGCGCTCCGTCCGTCCCCGTCCGCTCAGCCGCACGTCCAGCGTCATCATCCCCATCACGCTCTCCGAGAGCTGCGGCAGGTTACGACTCTGTGCAAAGCCGAAGTTATACAGGTTCAGGTAGTTGCGCGGGATGATGATAGGGATTTCGGTCTGCCCCTCGCGATACGTCCAGCCCTCCAGCCGCACGTCTACAAACTCGTCGGGCACCGACTCGAAGAACATTGCCGTAGAGAGCTGCATACCCGCCATGCCCATGCCGGCCGACACCTGAAACTGTGCCGGAGTGAACGCTCCCGTCCGCTTGGCAAACGGCTGCGACTCCATGTCGGCTATGTCGGCACGCGAGAACGTACCTCCCTTGCCCACCAGGCTGCCCAGCGTGCTCACCTGCTTGCTCACAATCACGTAGTCCTTCTTCATGAAACTGTCGCCCTGCGTAAACACCGGCAACACGTCCTTGTAAAACTGTATGCCCAACAGCACAATCACCATACCGCACAGGTTGGCAAGGAAGAATCCCGCCAACTGCGCCACACTGATGTGCTGCCTCAATAATTTCCAGATCATATCCGTCTTCGTTTTAATCCCTTACAAACTCAGCACCCTGTCATACTCCAGCGGCAGGTGCTTGCCGATGGACGTCACAATCACTCCCGCACCCTGACGAGCCGCTTCCTCCTTCAGGATACGCGCCATAATCTGCCCGTTGCCGTCGTCCAGGTGGCTCACCGGCTCATCCAGGAAGAAAAAGTCGGCCGGCTGACACAGCATCCGCACGAAAGCCACGCGCTGCTGCTGCCCGTACGACATCCTGGCCGCCTTCACATCCCACTTGTCGGCGATGCCCAGCTGCTCAAACCAGTCCTTCACCTGCTGCTTGCGGCAGAAGCCCGTCAGCCCGTTCTTCAGCTGCACGTTCTCCCATGCCGTCAGTTCCCCGAACAGGCGGAGTTCCTGAAACAGCATGCCCAGCGAGCGCTTGCGGATGTCGGTCCACTGCTTCACCGTGAGCTTCCGCACGTTCTCCCCGTCGAAGGTGATAATCCCCTGGTAGTCCGTACGGTACCCGTAAATAAAACTGCAAAGCGACGACTTGCCCGTGCCCGACGCCGCTTCAATCAGATACATCTTCCCTTTCTGAAAAGCCACCTGCCGGTGCCACACGTCCGACACGATTCCGTCGCGTCCGGCGAATACCTCCGGCAGGGTCTGCTGTAATTCTATTGTGTCCATTTTATTCAATGAAGAATTAATAATGAAGAATGAAGAATGCTCTTCGTTATTCATTATTAATTCTTAATTCTTCATTATTCACTATTAATTATTAACTGTCGATTCCACTTCCTCTTCGGTCAATCCGGTAGCCTGGGCTATCTGAGCAGTACTCAAACCCAGCGATTTCAGGTTACGTGCAATGGCAACTTTCTCTTTAGCTTGTCCTTCCGCGAGCCCTTCCGCACGTCCTTCCGCACGTCCTTCCGCGAGCCCTTCCGCGAGCCCTTTCTTCCATCCGGCTTCACGTGCATCCTCTTCCACGATGCGGCTCACACGGTAACGGTCCAGCGCCTTGTCGTAAGCAATACGGTCTTCCAATGAAAGATTGGCCACGGCAGCCAGTTCTTCCAGACGGCTGAACACCTGCTCCTTCAGCGCGTCCGGCATTCGGTTCCAATGTTGCATATTCTTCAGTGTATAAATCAGTTTGTCATAAAGCGTTTCACAATCCTTGAGTTCCTTGGTGAAGTAAGGGAACTGCAAAAAAATCTGCCGGAAATGAGGGTTCACCACCTTTCCGCTCTCACGGTCGGCAATCACGGTGTCCGTGCGGAACTTCTCTTCCAGCCCCGGCTCGCGGAAGTTCATCAGGAAAATACCATACACGGTCGAGAGCTTGTATCTGGACCCATAATTTTCCTGCATCGGCTCACTCAGCAGAAAATCCTCCTCCGTCTCCGGCTTCCCGGTCTGCAACTCACGTTCCTTCCGCCTCTTCTCACGCAGATTCTCCACCTGCCGCCCGATGGCACGACACATGTAAAACAGCGTACGGTCCAGGAAACTACTATGAAAACGGTTCTGCATCTCCACGATGATGTATTCTCCCGTGTCGGTCAGGCAGTACAAGTCATAGATAATCCCTGCATCCGCCATACTGTCCGAATGATTTTCCTTGTCCAGAAAAATCAGGTTCTCTATGCGATGCTCCCCCGCCAACAGCTCATTCAGCAGTGTGATGAGCAATTCCTTGCTGGCAGGCTGCCCGAAGATAATCTTAAACCCGATATCAGTAAACGGATTTACAAAGTGGCCGCAAGTCAAATCCATGTTGTCCATTTTATTCAATGAAGAATTAATAATGAAGAATGAAGAATGCTCTCCGTTATTAATTATTAATTATTAATTCTTCATTATTCACTATTAATTATTAACTATCTTCACCAGCTGCTTCAGCACATTCTCCTTGTGGTCCTTCAGTTGCAGCACCAGGCGAGCCTTAGTCGGTTCATCCGATTCGATGCTCAGGTAGTCCAGCATACTGATGTAAGAAATCTGCGGAAGTACGGCAGACAAAGCCTGGAAGTTCACGTTCAGGTAGAAATGCTTGTCCTTCACGTCCTTGGCCCAGTCACAGTCTTTCAGCGACAGTCCCTTCACCTCACGGCCAATCAGGTCCTCCTGATTCGTCAGGTAGAAGCGGTCATCCTTCACGCCCAACCAGAAAGACACCGGTCCGCGACCCATTCCCAGCATGGCACCGTTGGCAACCACAAACTGATAGGCATTCTCACCCTTGTCCAGCAGCCGCATCTGACCGTTAGTCATGGCCAGCATCGGTTTCAAGTCCTCAAACGTACGCATGAAGTCACCGTTTTTCACGTCGGCATACAGGATGAAGCCCGGTTTCAACGACATCTCCGGCATGGCCACTGCCACGTCACCCTTCACTGCCTTGAAGATAGCCTCAAAGTCGAGCGGCATCATTGAGTTATCCAGCTCCTGACGCACCGTCGGGTTCTCACGCAACAGCTCATACGCCTTTTCACCGTTCACGTTGGCAGCCATCCAGAGCACCGTATTGGCAGGGAACACCTTCAGATACGTGCCGTCCAGTTCGCCGCTCACCTCTGCCTGCTTCTTCAGCAAGTCCTTGAACTTGCCCTCCAGCAGCGTCTCCACTTCCATCACGGCCCTTCCCGCCTGGAAATCGAGCGTAGAAAATATCTTTAAATCATTCAGGTTCAAGTCAGCCGGCAGCCCCATCGTCACCGGGCCCAGGTAACTCTTCGGCATGGCGTTCAGCGAAGTCACCATGGCCACGTCCTCGTCGGCATCCTCTAATTTCTTGAATTCCGGAGTGCCCGAATAGCCCTCCCCTTCTTTCTGGCGCAACCACATCGAAGCCTGATGCTGCAAGTCCTTCGGGTTACCGTTGCCCGCCAGCATCAGAAACGCATCGTCCGTCCAGGCCATCAGTCCGCCGCCACCCACGGTCCAGCGGCAACCGTCACCGTCGGCAGGAGCCTCACACGCCTTCTGCTCCTGAAGCATGGCCATCAAATCTTCCAGTTTTCCCTTGTCGGCCATGCGCACCAGCACACCGCCCATTTCCATCTGAGAAGCTGCAAAGAAATACACCCGGTCGGTCAGTCTCAACCCGCTCTCTTCCGGATTCTCCATCAGCTTGTCCACCAGGGCATCCGCACTGCCCTTCAGGCTCGATTTCATCATCTGCCCCATCGACTGCTTCACCTGGTCGTTCAGGTCACACTTCTGTGCCATCTCCATCAGGTCGAACGAGAACACTGCAGCCGCATCTTTTGGCAACGCATTGGTGTACGCATTGTCTTCCCCGCAGGCAGACAACAGGAAAGCCATACCCAAAGCCAGGCCTCCCATCCATTTCCATGTCTTTTTCATAATGATTCTATTTAAAAGTTACACATCAGCTTATTCCGCGTGCGTCAGGTTCATCAGGTGAACGGCCACCAGTGCCGCCGTTTCCGTACGCAGGCGTGACTTGCCCAGACTCACTGCCTGAAAGCCCTTTTCTGCAGCCAGCGCCACTTCCTCCGGACTGAAATCCCCTTCCGGACCAATCAGCACCACGGCATCCTCGTCCTTGCGGAGCACGTCGCGCAGCAGAGGCTTTTCCCCCTCATAGCAGTGGGCGATAAACTTCTGTCCCGTAAACTCCCGCTCCATAAAGCGGCGGAAATCCGTCATCTCGTTCACCACCGGCTTGCGTGCCTTGAGCGACTGTTTCACGGCCGACACCACGATTTTCTCCACCCGTTCCGTCTTGATGACCTTCCGTTCCGAGAAACGGCAGTTCAGAAACGTCAGCTCGTCGAAACCGATTTCCGTGGCCTTCTCCGCCAGCCATTCCATACGGTCCATGTTCTTCGTAGGCGCCAGAGCCAGGTGCAGGTGCCCCTTCCAGAAAGGCTCCTGCTCCGTTTTCTCCACCACCTTCACCACACAGCGTTTCTGCGTAGCTGCCGAAATGACCGCCCGGTAAAAGCATCCCTTTCCGTCAGTCAGCATAATCTCCTCGCCCACTCCCAGGCGCAGCACCCGCAGGCAGTGGCCCGCTTCTTCTTCCGGCAGCTCCAGCGTCTGCGCAATATCCGGTGTATAAAACACGTGCATAATTACAATTCTTTTTCTAAATCCTCCAAATCTTCGTAATCTTCCTCTTCTTCTTTGTTGCGGGTCGCCATTTCCTGCTTGATCAGCTCCGCATACTCATAGTCCTCGCGGCGGATGGCATCCTCCATCTCCCGCTCCAGCCCTTTCAGCGGCATCAACCGCAGCAGCAGCGCCTTCGTGTTAGGCACAGACTTGGTAAAGCCCGAACGGGGGTCTTCCAGGAACTTCGCGTTCACATAGAACGGAACACCGGCTATCAGACTCACCACCAGCGCGTCGAACAGTGTCAGCTGCATCTCCATCACCGAGCCGTCTTCCTTGCGCAGAGTCACAATCGCACGGTGCAGCAACTTCACCTTGTCCTTTACCACCACCTTTTCCACGGTAACACCCAGCTCCTTCAGAATATGTACCGTCTGATAAGGCAGCGTGGCATCCGTGCCCTCCGGGTCGTTAACAGCCGCGTACAGCAAGTCCGCCTCGTCGGGGTTGATAATCCCCAGCATCATCCGGTGCGGTTCGTTCACCTCCTCCAGCAGCAGCTTGAAGTTCTGCCCGTCCAGCATCATAATATCCATCTTCTCCTCATCGTCCATCACCTGATCAAATGTCAGGTGCCCGATCAGTTTATCCACATTCATGGCCTCGTCAATGGTACGGACCCGCATTTCTACAAATTCGTCTTTCTTTTCCATTTTCACATTCTAATTACTCGTTATCTACTTTATGTTTGTATTTAAATACCAGTGCAAAAGTCACCGCCACTACCAGCGCGTAGGCCGCAAACACGAACCACGCCCGGCTCCAGCCTTCCACCTGCGGTGCCTGCGAATTGAAGTCCACGAAGCAGTTCACCACCGCCTGCGCACTCAGCGTACCCACCGTGGCTCCGATACCGTTCGTCATGATGATGAACAGTCCCTGCGCACTCGAGCGGATAGACAGGTCCGTCTCCTTGTCGACAAACAGCGAGCCCGACACGTTGAAGAAGTCGAATGCCACGCCATACACAATCATCGACAGCACGAACATCCACACCCCGCTGCCCGGGTCACCCAGGCCGAAGAGTCCGAAGCGCAGTACCCACGCCACCATGGCAATCAGCATCACCTTCTTGATGCCGAGGCGTCCCAGGAAGAACGGAATCAGCAGGATACAGCACGTCTCACTGATCTGCGAGAGCGAAATCAGCAGGTTGGCATGCTGCACGCCAAAGGTATTGGCATATTCCGGAATGGCGCTGAAGCTCGTGATAAACGGATTGGCAAAGCCGTTGGTAATCTGCAAGGACACACCCAGCAGCATCGAGAAGATGAAGAACACCGCCATCTTGCGGTTCTTGAAGAGCAGAAACGCCCTCAGTCCCAATGCCTCTACCAGCGACTTCTGTCCGCCCTGTGCGCGGCTCACCGGACATTCCGGCAGCGTCTGGGCATATACGGCCAGCACCACGCCCCATGCCGCACAGGTAAAGAACTGCATGTAGTTCGACTGGAATCCCAGTAAATCTACCAGCCACATGGAACAAATGAAACCGATGGTCCCGAACGTACGTATCGGCGGAAACGCCTTGATGGTATCCAGCCCTGCCTTGTCCAGCGCCGTATAAGCCACCGAATTCGACAGAGCCAGCGTAGGCATGTAAAACGCCACACTCACGGAGTAGAACGAGAACAGCGGTGCAAATTCCACCTGCGGTCCCGTAGTCATGGCATAATAGCCCGCTCCACCCATAAACAGGGCAGCCAACAGATGGCTCAGCCCCAGCAACCGTTGCGCCGGAATCCAGCGGTCAGCCACAATACCCAACACAGCCGGCATGAACAGGGACACAATCCCCTGCATGGCGTAAAAAATTCCGATATGTCCGCCTAATCCCACACCCGCCAGGTACGTACCCATTGAGGTAAGATACGCTCCCCACACGGCAAACTGCAGGAAGTTCATGACAATCAGTCTCATTTTCATGTTCATATACTCATAGATTTAAAGGTTATTTCATCATCGTAGCCAGTGAAGCCAGCATCGTAGCCAGTGAAGCAAACGAAGTCGCATTCGATACTATGTTCGCAAAGTTGAACTTCTTCGTCTTGTTCGGTACCACGATTTCGCAGCCCGGCTCAATCTGTTTCTTGCCGCTGCCCTTCACTTCGGCCACCTGTCCGTTCATATAAATAATGAACTTCTGGCTCTTCTTGGCGTTGGCAGAGTAACCGCCCGCCTGGCTCAGGTAATACTTCACGCTCTTGCCTGCCGCATACGATACCGTGTTCGGCATCATCACCGCTCCGTTCACCTTCACCGTATTGTTATATTCCGGCACAGTCAGCACATCGCCCTCACGCAACACCAGGTCAGCGTCTCCGCCCGGGTTCGCCAGCGCAGCTTCCAGGTCGATACCTACCGTAAACGTACTGTCCACCTTCAGTCCCAGGGTGTTGGCCATGGCATCACCGATTTCACGGCGCATCATCTTCACCACATCCTCCATGCGGCGCAGCTCCTCCTCGTTGGCCACGCGGCGCAACTTAGCTCCACGCACATACGCATAGCGGCTCACCCCGCCGGCACGCTGAATCAGGCTGCTCAGACGTTCGCTCTTCGTATTCAGCGTATAGTCACCGCGGAACAGCACCTCACCGTCCACCGTCACGTTCACCTGCTCGTTGTAGCTCGGGCTGCGGCGCACAAACACCTGGTCGTACGGCTGCAGTTCAAATCCCGCTTCACCGTCCACCACGAAACCATCCTTCAGTCCGAACGAGAAATTCTGTCCGATTACGTCCGGCTCCGTCGTCCCTCTCGGGTCACGGATGCGTCGTGACACGTCCACACGCACCAGCGAAGCCGATTCCTTCAAACCGCCCGCTGTAATCACCAGGTCCTCCAGGCTCATGTGGTCGGCATACGTATAGCTGCCCGGCTTGTTCACCTCACCGCTGATGGTCACCTTACCCATGTCCTGCAAGTCGTGGATGCTCGGGATATACAAAATGTCATTCTTCTGCAAGGCAATGTCGGGCGACGTACCGTTCAGAATACCCTGAATGTCAACTGGCAATACCTCTTTCGTCAGGTTCTCCCGTTCGCGATACAACACCGCACGTCCTGTAAAGGCATCCCCCAGCAAACCGTCGGCCTTCTCCACCAGCTGGCGTACCGTGTTCAGCGAACCGCTCAACTCGAATACTCCCGGGTGATACACAGCCCCCTTCACTTCCAGACGGTTGTTGAAGCGATTCAGAATCGAATCCACCGAAATCACGTCACCGTCTAATAATTTAAACGCAGAATAGTCTATATCGTTCACCGTTTTCACGGAAAATTCTTTTCCATCTTTTCGTAACACCCTGATACTCTTTTTGTAAGCATCCGAAGCAAAACCTCCGGCATACTTCAGCAAAGTGGCAGCCGATTCCCCGTTCTTCATTTCGTAGAACATCGGACGCTTCACCTTACCCGTAATCTTCACCAGCTCGTCGTAGGTAGGCACAATCACCACGTCGCCGTCCTGCAGGCGGATGTCGTCCTGAATCTGCCCCTTCATAATGTACTCATACACGTCCAGACGGGCAAACGTCTTGCCGCCGCGGGCCACCTGCACGTTACGCAAGCTACCGATGTCGCTCACACCACCTGCCACGTACAGCGCATGGAACACCGTCGAGAGCGACGACAGCGAATACGTACCCGGCGCCATCACTTCCCCCATCACGTTCACCTGGATGGTACGGATATTTCCCAATGTCACCTGGATGTTATTGCCCGAATCCGCATAAATCTTTCCAAGTTCCTGCTTCAGCAGCTGGCGTGCATCCTGAATCGTCATGTTGTTCAGGTACACCGGACCCAGGTTGATGATGTTCACATAGCCGTCGGGCGAAATCTCCAGCCGCATAGTATTCTGGCTAGCGCCCCACACGTCGATAATCACCTCGTCACCCGGTCCCAGACGGTAGTTTTCCGGAGTCGCCATGCTCAGGTTAGGCTGGAAAGTCAGCTGTTCAATGTTGAAGATATTCCGTCCGAACACATCGTTCTCGCTGGTAACCACCGTCGTCAGGTTGCGGCGTTTCTTCATGGTCTTCTGCATGTCTTCCGACCACATGCTCTTGTCCACGTTTGTCGAACTTGTCTCCAGGAATTCCGAAGCATCCTCTTCCGTACCGGTCGCAGTAGTTTTCCGGGCCCGTGAACCTGAGCCCAGCAGCGAGCTGTCTTCCCCCGTCAGAGAACCGCTGCCCGATGTCGACGCGCCCGTCGAACCCGAATACATAGACTTCAATCGCAGCAACTGCTCCTGAGTGGCCCCCTTGGCCAGCAGCTCCATCGCAATGGTTTGCTGGTCCTTGCCCTGTTGAAGCGCCTGTTGCACATATTCTATCACCTGGTTGTCGGTCATTCCGCTCTGGGCATACGCAACGGATCCCCCCAGCAGGAACAGACACAATGCCAATCTTACAAACTGTCTTCTCATTCTGTCTTTCATTTTAGTTTTAAGGACAAAGATACATTATTGAAAACGAATCACCAAGCGCTTAGCCCCGGAATCTCCATTCCAAACAGAAAAAACCGGTGTAAAAATTCTGCGTTCCTGCTTTAAAACGTAAAAAAAGTTAATTCAATGCAGATTTTCGCCCTAATTATATGTTTCATAACATAAAATCCTTACCTTTGCATCGTGTTTTTCATGGTATTAGATTTAAGGTTAATGAAGATTGGGAGTCTGGGAAGATTCCCTTTTTTTATGTCTTTTTTTAGACAAAAGAACAGAAGAACATATTGAGTTAAAAGGTAATAGTTAAAAAGTAAAAGCGGCAAGTGTATTGCGTTTTCGCTTTTCATTTTTCATTCTTAATTCTTCATTATTTTTCATTCTTCATTATTCAACGCACTCACATCAACATCAGGAATGATAACGTCTGCAAGTTTGTCGTTTACAAGAAATCCCATGTATAGTGGAATGGTAAGTATATCTCCATCACGGCCTACGTTATATTGCCCTAACTTGATTGCACTCTTAACATGATACACGTCCTTATTTTTAAGAACCGTTGTCATGCTTTTTGCTTTACCAGACTTTGCCTTAATTTCAAGGAGAACACATTCGCCTTTGAGCCTTACCAGGAAGTCCAGTTCAAGCCCGCTGTCCTTATGGAAATAATACAGTTTCTGACCGGACTTACACAGAAAATCCGCCATGAGGTTCTCGAAAATAGCTCCCTTGTATCCAAGAAGATTTCCCTTTAAAATATCCGCCTGAGTACCATAGTCAAGCATTGCCACAAGAATACCTATATCGGTCGTGTACACTTTGAAACAATCTTTAATGGCATTCCCCTCTAACGGCAACTCCGTAGTCTGTGTGTTATAGCATCTACGGATAATCCCTGCATCTTCCAGCCATTGAATACTGCCGATGTATTGAGCAGACCTTCCTCCCTTTTTCACAACTGAATACTGGAATTTCTTGTTCTCTTTAGCCAGTTGCTTCGGAATAGATTCAAAACATTCCCGGATATTGGGCTTGTCCGCATCCTCTGCATATTTAACCATATCTTCTTCGTATCCGGCAATAAGATTTCGCTGCAACTTATAAATCAGCTCGATATTCCTGGTTTTAAGGAAGCAATTCACCACTTCCGGCAGACCTCCGACAATCACATATCTGTACAGCATCTCCATCATGACCTTATGAATCCCGTCAGGAACAGCCTTTTCGTTCTCAAAGCATGATTTTACAGAATCAATAACTGTCTGACCGATTCCGTTTGCCCATAGAAACTCTTCAAAATCCAATGGGTACATGTCAATCACGGTTTCGTATCCGACCGGAACAGAATCTTGCCCTACATCCTCTTTCTTTTTCTTACTTTGGCCATAACCTTTTACCCCCAAAAGAGAACCTGTGGCAATGACATCGAAACGCCCGTCTATATGAAATGACTTCAAGGCAGTCCTTGCTTCCTTACACTCTTGAATCTCGTCAAGGATGATGCAGGTTTTCCCCTCAATGAAACGACTGCCCTGAATCAAAGCAGAGAGGTTGAGAATGATGGTATCCACATCTATATTGCCGGTAAAGGCAGACTTATTGTCAGGCTCAAGAATGAAATTCATATAGACCACACTTTCATAATTCTCCCTTGCGAATTTCTGAACAATGTATGTCTTTCCACATTGGCGGATACCTTTTATTACAAGAGGCTTTCTGTCCTCAGACCGTTTCCAGTCGGCTAAATATGTTTCTATCTTCCTTTTAAGCATGGTGTAATCTTATTTCCCAACGACGAAATTACACTTTTTCCAGCGAATAAACCAACATTCGACACATTTTTTCGAACGAATAGCATTCATTACAACACATTTTTTCAAACGAGTTATACAGATATCGAGCTTCTTTAGACAGAAAAAGGTATATAGTTAAAAGTTAATAGTTAAAAAGTAAAAGCGGCAAGCAATCACAAAAAAAACGGAAGAGTCACCCCTCCCGTTCTTCATTATTCACTCTTCATTCTATGACAAGAATAAGCTGTCATGCTTACCTGCTTCCACGTCTGACAAAATTTGCTTTACACAAACAACCAGTTCAGGAAGGTACTTTTTGATTATACCAAATATCTGGATGGGGTCTACATTCCCATATTCATGCGAAATAATATTTCGACATCCGAATACGCCTCGCCAATAGACTTGCGGATAATGCGCAAACAACAGAGACGAAGTTCGATCATCTATCTTCTTAGCCGTTTCACCTACTACCTGTATCAGCATACATGCTGCATCAAATTTTTCCATTCTGTCCGGCGATGTAAGAAAATCCTGTGCACACGTAATCGACTGATTTCTGTTTATCACGAGAGTAGCTTTTTCCAGAATCAGCTCCAATAAATCAATCAATATTTCTTTAGATATAGATCGCATCTTTAAGGATATTCTTTTTTAACGTTGGACGAAGTGACTCTCTAAAGTTCACTAAATCAATAGAAGAATGGAGCAAAACTTCAAGTTCTTCTTTAATCTGCTCCATCACGAAAAAGTCCGGTTCCTGCAGACAGATAAAAACATCCACATCACTTTTTTCATCTTGCTGCTGGCGCGCATAGGAGCCAAACAACCCCATGAACTTTATTTTATATTTCGAAGCCGATTGTGCTTTGAATATTTTCAGTCTGTCGATGATGTCTGTTGTACTAACCATAGCTTGCAGAGATGAAGTTTACACAAAGAAACATAAAAACTTTCATCTTTCCAACTTAATCGCATAAGTTTTTCAAACGATACGCCTCACAGAAACATGTTGTTTCTTTAGACAAAAGAACAGAAGAACATATTGAGTTAAAAGGTAATAGTTAAAAAGTAAAAGCGGCGAGCGTATTGCATTTTCACTTTTCATTTTTCATCATTATTGAAATTATGTCTTTTTGTTCTTATGTCATAACAAAAAAACGGAAGAGTCACCCCTCCCGTTCTTCATTATTCATTCTTCATTCTTAATTCTTCATTATTTTTCATTATTCACTATCAAAACGTACTGATGTATTCCGGCGCCTGATAAACAGTAATATCGTCAACTGGAAATTTCGCTTTGTTTTTCGCCTTTGCCTCCGCCATGAACCGATTACATTCATCACTTGTAAAAATCCCCTTATTCATTGCAATAGTCAGCACATCCAGCGTTCCAATATATTCAATGCCATTCTCATCACAATAAGGAGCCACATCCCGAAAGTTACTACTTGCGATAACCTCCTGTCCAAAACGCGCCATCGACATACAAGCCCGTTCTCCGTCCCCCAGCATCGGATTCTCTTTTTTAAGCCGGAAAAACTCTCGCCGGATATTTTCATTGGCATAAGGGAAAGCAATCTTGCATACCTTGCAGCGCTCCATCCACTTGTCCACCTTCCGTTTCCTGTCCGGTTCCGTAGGATGATAGCTGGCCTCCTTGTACACATTCTCTACAATCATCACGGCATGAGGCTGCAGAATTTCCGTCAGCCTGTCTATATAACCGGTAGCCATGAAATGAGAGATGACATCGGCATCCACCAATATTACTTTATTCCTCCCCATATACCTCTTGAGAAACATTAATTTCCATATCCATCAGCAACGAGTAATACTTCGCCTGAGAAATACGCCCCTTATCATATAATTCACGAGCTTTCAAGTTATAATCTCCCACCAGCTCCGTCTGATAAGTAGGATAATACAACTGCGTATTATAACCGTATTCGATTGCCGAAGCAACCACATTTTTCTGGTAAAGGTCAAACGTTTTCTTGGTAATCCATTTCAAGTCCTTCAGCCGGGTAAGAAGCGCCGCCCTTGAGCAAAGAAAATTCTGCTCCACCTTCAGAAGAGTAGCCAAGGTTATTTTGTCAACCTGCTGTTCCTCGGCAGGAACCAGTTCCTTCAACCCCATTTCCGGAAGCAGAAGGTAAGCTGCAAACACATCGGCATTATACTCTTCCTCCTCTTTTTTATTAAACAGCCCCGCATTGTTCTGCGACACCTTAAAATCTTTCTGATACAACAAGTGATACAACTCATGACAGGCGGTAAAACGCTGCTTGGCATAAGACAAAGCCGTATTTATCAACATGAAATACTTGTCAGAAGAAGATCCGTTTCCCTTTATCCGGATTGCCATGCCCGAAAAATTATCATCCAGCTTCTTAAACCACGTAAGCACGTGCTTTTCTTTCAATATCTGATGAATGCGCACAGGGTCCTTTGTAGTCACGTGCATCTCCTCCCGCAACCTGGTTGCAAGACATTCCAGTTCAACTTTACTTCTCAAGCTCATTGCACATCTGAATATAATTTCTGACTATTTTCTGAAATTGAGAAATCTGACCAAGATTTCCAATATTTCCCGTCTTACGATACGCACAGGCCACAGATGTCTGAAAAAGCTGTTCATTTTCCTCCATCAGATCGTATTCATCCACGTTATACAGAGTGGCCAGTTTCTCCATTGCCTCCAAAGGAACTGCAGTCTCCCCTTTTTCATATTTCACGTATGCCGGCTGACTGATACCTAAATAATCACTGATTTCCTGCTGGGTATAGTTCAAATGCTCACGAAAAGCCTTGATATTTTTCCCGATTACCTGATCAAGTCCCATATTTTATCAATTAAATGATTCGTTTGCAAAGATACTCATTTTTAAGTTATAAAAGCAGAAAATACAAATAAAATCAACCCGATTTATAACTTTTATTTATAGAACCAAAAGCAAAGGGTGAAGAATGAGAATATTCCTTTTTGTTTTTAGACAAAAGAACAGAAGAACATATTGAGTTAAAAGGTAAAAGTTAAAAAGTAAAAGAGGTGAGCGTATTGCGTTTTCACTTTTCACTTTTCATTCTTCATCATTATTGAAATTATGTCTTTTTGTTCTTATGTCATAATAAAAAAAACGGAAGAGTCACCCCTCCCGTTCTTCATTATTCATTCTTAATTCTTCATTATTCTCCATTCTTCGCCTTCCGGTTAATCACATGGTCAAACCAGAGGTTCAGCAGCGTCCATACCACCACGTCAATCACGAACACCAGCGTGTTGTTCATATAAAGAATCGCCACGATGGTAAACGCACAGAAGCAGGCCGACATCAACTGAATCGTTACCAGCGCCCTCCGCGGTGAGAAACCCATGGCCAGGAACTTGTGGTGGATGTGCGTCTTGTCGGGCATGAACAGCGACCGCTTGTTACGCGCACGCCGCAGCACCACGCGAATCACATCCAGACACGGCACCATCAGCACGCTGAACGACACCAGCACCGGACTCGTCTTCATCGTGAGCAGCATATCCGGCTCATACATACAGTACTTGATGACAAAGAAGCTCAGAATATACCCCAGCGTCAAGCTGCCGGTATCCCCCATGAAAATCTTCCTTCCCAAATCCGCACTGCCGAACACGTTGTACGAAAAGAACGGGATAATCACCCCCACCGTCACGAAAGCCAGCATGGCATAGCTCCACATGCGGAAATGCACGAACAGCACCCCGAACACCAGCAGCGCCACCATACTCAGCCCCGACGCCAGTCCGTCGATACCGTCAATCAGGTTGATGGCATTGGTGATGAACACCACCAGCAGCATGGTCAGCGGAATACCTACCTCTGCAGGAATCAGGTAAATGCCAAAGAGACCATAGAAATTGTTGATATACAAGCCCGACAGCGGAAACATCGCCGCCGAGATAATCTGCACCAGGAACTTCTTCCGGTAGCGCACCCCAATCAAGTCGTCGGCAATGCCCACGATATACAGCAGGGTCAGCCCTCCCGTCAGGAAAAGAAACTCGCACACCAGGTCCGTTGTCGAAGTATCCGCAGGTCCGTGGCCCGTCATCAGCCGCACGGCCGTAAACACACACAAGGAAAAAAGAATTACCGGGAAAAAGGTCACTCCCCCGAGGCGAGGTATCGGACGTTTGTGTACTTTCCGTTCATCAGGCACGTCAAACAAGCGTTTGCGCAATGAAATAATCAGAATATTCGGGATAATGATTCTCCCCAGTATCACTGCCGATACAAATGCAGAAATGATAATATACAGATTCGCCATGTCCGTTTGGATTTTGAGTAGTGCAAAGGTAGGATTTTATTTCGAATCCTGAAAACTTTTCAGGCGCCGGACACCTTCTTTTTACGATTTAGAAAACTTTTGTCCCGCTACAGCTCCTTTTTCACGTCAAAACAGGGGCAGGCCTTGGTCCATTCCTCCGGTTCCACCGTCCCGTCGCCGTCCAGATCCGGGCTCAGGTCGCGATGCCCCACCACCTGCGTGATGGCCGGGAAATCCGACTTCAGCACCCTCACCAGAATCCGGAGCGAACGCTTCTGCAGTTCCGTACGCGTATCCGCCGGCTGTCCCTGCGCATCCAGTCCCCCTTCGTACGCAATGCCGATGCTGTGCTCGTTATACCCCTTGGCATGCGCCCCGGCCCGTTCCACCGGTCGCATTGTACAAATTTCACCATCCGTGCGGACAAAATAGTGATATCCGCAACACTTGAACCCCCGTTTCCGGTGCATCTTCGTCAGTTCGGCAGGCGAGAGCGGGCGGTCCGCTCTCGTTGCCGTACAGTGAATCACAATCATGTCAATTTTTCTCATTGCAATCCGGTTTTCTTCCGGTCAGGAGACAGAGAATACACTTCAGCACCCTGACCACAATCCATTTTACTTTCGTCATCTTCTCACGCCTTAGTTCCGATTACACCCCAGCACCGTCGTCCTCTTCCTCTTTCTTATACTTCACCGGCACCCGTTCGAAAGCCAGGTTGTTGATAGCCTCCTGCATCACCGTACCCGGGCGGAACAGCACGCGCACCTTTTCAATCATGCTGTCGGTATACGTATCTTCCGTAGCGGCTCCTTCCCCGCTCAGGCTCAGCTGCAGCGAACCCAGTTCACCCAGGCGCACGATTTCGCCGCCCTGCAAGCCTTCCGACACGATATCTTCCAGTCCCGTCAACACCGCCATCACGTCGGCACGGGTCACGGTACACATCTGGTGAATACGTTCCGCTATTTCACGGATACCCATCTCGCCGCGAGCCTGCGACTGTGCATAATACTTCACTTCACCGCTTTCACGATCGGCCGGGTTCACACGCCCTACAACCGAATAAGTCACTGTTTTCTTCATAGGTCTTTCAAATTAAAAATTAAAAGTTAAAAGTTAAAAACCAATTAAATGAAGAATTAAGAATTAAGAATGATGAATTAAGAATCATGAATCTTGAATGAAGAATTAAGAATGATGAATTAAGAATCCAGGAAACGCGCGCACATTCTTCATTATTCACTCTTCATTCTTCATTATCCATTGTTCTTCATTATTCATTGTCCGTTATTCATTATTAATTATTCATTATTAATTGTTTCTTACAAAGGCAAAGTTACACTCCCCGTTTCCGCCCATGTAGACATTTGAGGACATACGAAGACTTACGAAGACATTCGAGGAAATTTGAAGACTTTTGAAGACATTAGAAAAAGGAAACGCCGCCGCTTACGGCTCTCCAAGGAACCTCACAATCAGTTCCACCTCCGATTTCAGGAAAAACTTGCGGTTTTTCTGGTAGCCCGACCGCTCGAGCTCCCTTTCCAGTTCCGCACACTGCTTGATCCATCGCCCCAGCCCCTGCAGGGCACCTTTCTTACCTGCCTGCGGAAAATACAAGCCCGCCAACTCACTTTTCCGGTAAGCTTTCAGGCAGAAACCCTCCCGTTCCTCCCCGGAAACAGCTCCCGGTCCCGTTTTCAATTGCATGTAGTTCATTGTTCCGTTTTATTTTAGTTACCTATAAATTTACACAATTCCGGCCTGATACACAAGTTTTTCCACCCGTTTTTTTCCGGTATTTTTCCTTCTTCGGAACATAAAAAGCCACATGAAAATCAAAGCGTTATCACCAGCCGGCGACCGGGCGATGAAGACTACTCTTCAGCCGGCGCCTCGGTGAATCGTCCCATGGCACGACGGTTGCGGTTCACCTCTTCGATGGTGTACATCACCACCCGATACCCCCTCTTTCCCGCCACGCGAACCTGCTCGAATCCCGCCTTCCGCAAGGCAAGCCCCACCTTGACGGCACTGAGGGGATTCTTCATGCCCCCGTTGATGTGCTGCAGAATCTCTCCCACCGTCAGGAACATACATTCCTCGCCGGGCATCGGCACGCGGAAGAAAGCCAGCAGCAAGTCCGTTTCCAGGCTGGCCGTCTCAAACCACTCGTTGCGTGCGTTCACCTGCGCGATTTCCTCCTCGTCGAACCAGTAGCGGAACCCCTTCTTCCACAGCATCAGGGCCTGCCCGTACACCCCCGCATAGTCCACGGGATGCGTGTAGGGGTCGTCTATGTGCACCACCGTAAAGGGCAGCCAGCGCCGGCTTCCCGTAGGGTCGTTCAGAAACTCCGGCTGGTTGGTCGTGCCGCAGAAACTCGCGATGTGCGGACGGTTCTCCTTGTAGTGCCCGTACGCCCTCCGTTCGTTCACCGCCGGCATAGTCACCATCGCCTTGAGCTGGTTGATGTCGCCCAGGCGCAGCTCATCAATCTCCTCCAGGCAAATCAGCGCAAATTCCGACAGCGCCAGGTTATCGTCCTTCGTCAGCCGCCCGCTGTTGGAGCGCACACAGAAATACCGCTGCAGTTCAGGCGGCAGCAGACGCGCCAGCCAGGTCGTCTTGTAGCAGCCCTGCCGCCCCACCAGCACCAGAATCTGGTGGTTCGTCACCTCCTTCACCATCAGCGACACCACCGCAGCCACCAGCCACTTGCGGAAACAATCATCAAACAGTTTCGCGTCACCCTCCACGTGCACCGTGGCCGCCAGCCGCCCGATGTGGTCGGTCACCCCGTCCCATGGAGGCAGCGAGCGGAAATACTCCGTAAAAGGATTGAACTCCGGCACAAACTCCGACTCCAGCACCGAGCGCACATCGCACAGGCGCACCGTGTGCCCCTCCTTGGTCATGCGGCTCCACAGCGAGTTCACCAGGCGGTCGGTCAGCTCCACAAACTCCTCGGCCTCGGGGTGCCGCATCTCCTCCTTCCCGGTGATCACGTTCTTCCGGAACTCCGCCTGCGTGGCGAGAAACTGCTCAATCTCCTGGGGCGTGGCCAGCTGGGAACGTCCCTCCCCCCTCTTCTCCCTCTTCGCACGAAACAGTTCCGCCTCCCGCCGTCCGTGCGCCTCCGTATCGGCATAGCACGAGCGGAAAATGGCCGCCACGTCGCCGTCATATTCCGGAAAACGTCCGTCCGCCCAGCCGATGGCCTGCTCCAACGGCAGTCCGAACTCGTTCATCAGATACCCCATGCGCATGATGTACTCGTTGTGATGATGCGGGGCATACACCACACCCTGCTCGTCCAGCTCCCTGCGGATACGGGCCACCACACGCTCCACCCGTCCCCTGCGCGGCTCATCCACCTTCTTCATGCGCGAAAGGTCGAAGCGGAAAGGTTCCGCCCCGTCGTGATAATGCACCTGCGCGTCATGCGCCAGTCCGCTCAGTCGGGTGGCATTCTTGCAGGCAGGGTCGAAAGCACACTTCGTCAGCTTCTGGTAATACTCGTTTACCCTGTTGAACACCTGGGCGTACAGCGTCAGACGGTCATTATCGGCCACCTCCCCGTCCAGGCAGTAGCGGCACACCACCCTCACCCCTTGCCCGCTGATGGTGGTATAAGCCAGCACGGTGTGCGGGTCGGTACACACTTTTTCGAACACCTCCTCCGCCTGTCCTTCGGGCAGATGGTCAAAGTCCACCATCGAGAGACCTGTCCAGCCACTGATGTCGGTTCTTCGCTTACCACTGTCGAAACGCACCGCTACGGCAAAGCAGGGACAGGCCGCCTTCTCCCGGTTAGCAGCCGTCTTCTGCCCCTGCGAGCGATAGTAACGGTATTTTTCGGTGTGGTCGGCCAACACCTTGTCCTCCCGAATCAGACGGACCACTTCATCAAGACTCACCGCCACGGGCATCGTGTCGGCATAACCCTTAAAAATACTTAGCATCATTTTGTTCATTTTCTCGTGCTTTATTTAATGATTTATTAAATTTGCAATCCTTTTAGTTTTAATTTTTGCGTTTCCTTTTCAAAACAGCGAAACGAATGTAACACAAGTTTACAGAAAGTACAAACCCATATTGCACGCATGTGTGCAATATTTTAACCAATAATTTACTATAATTTTATTTTTTAAACAAAAACGCGTATGAAACAAGCGAAATTGATTGAACTAGGACAGATGTTGGAAACGTGGCGCCACCAGGTGCGGTCGCACGGCCGTACCCTCACCGTACAAGAGTTGTGCCGACTGGCGCCGATGAGCGCACACACGTTTCAAAAAGTTAAAAAGGGCTCCTGACGGATCTGACATTCCTCGGCCGCATCCTTGCCGTGTACCACCGCCTGCTTGCCGCCGACCCGCAGAAGCAGGACGAGCTGCTCCGCGACTTTTTCCGTTCACTCGCCACTGATTTAGAGCGAATTAAATCAATCCAAGGCATCCAAACCCCTCGCACAAAAGATACAGAACGGTAGTGAAGAACCGGCCTTCCCCGGGCCACCGCTTGACGGGTTGTCGGGGTTGGCACCGGTTTTGCAAACTTCCTATATACAGGTGTGGAATAACTCTTAAGACTTGTTCCACACCCCGCGTATATACATTTTATAAAAATGCCTGCCAACCCCGACAACCCGTCATGATTCCTTTTCCGGAACACCCCGAAAACGCCCTTGCGTTTTGAATCGAACGCCCTTGTGTTTGAAGTAAAACGTACTTGCGTTTTATCTCAAATGCACTTGCGTTTCAAGTAAAACGCCCTTGCGTTTTTCTCACACCCCGCACCTATACCCCACACATTGTTCCAGAATTGTTACAAAATCCGCCGATACGCCCACTTTTTCATTGATTTCCACCCTTTTCACCGATAAAAACCCCTTTATAAGTTGAATAAACCAAAAATAAGGCTTAATTTTGCGGCTGATTATTGGCCGCTGTGTTTACCGCCCCCAATCCATAGCTGGGAGTGGTAACGGCGAAGCACACCCTATGCGCAGGGAAATTCCTTTAGAATGATCATAACAAAACCCAATGAAAAGATGAAGATACGCAAAGTAGTCTGTATGCTGACGTTGTCCACCCTGCTGGTGAGCGGGTGTACGTCTTACAAAAAAGTGCCGTACCTGCAAAATGCCCAAGCTATCGAAGTGGCTGCAGGAGAAATCCCCTTGTACGACGCTAAAATCATGCCCAAAGATTTGCTGACTATCACCGTCAGTACTACTGACCCACAGGCCAGTGTGCCGTTTAACCTGACGGTACCATCCCAAGTATCCCAGGCAAACACCAGCCTGACTTCCCAGCCGGTAATGCAACAATATTTAGTGAACAATCAGGGAGAAATCGACTTTCCGGTATTAGGGCGCCTCAAAATCAGCGGACTTACCAAAAATGAATGTGAAGCGCTTATTCGTGAAAAATTAATCCCTTACCTCAAGGAGACCCCGATTGTCAATGTGCGTATGGTCAACTATAAGATTTCCGTATTAGGCGAAGTAAAAAGTCCCGGCACCTTCACCGTCAGTAATGAAAAAGTCAATGTGCTCGAAGCCTTGGCTATGGCGGGCGACATGACAGTATACGGTGTGCGCGACAATGTCAAGTTAGTACGCGAGAATGCAAACGGCGAACGCATTATTCAGACACTTAACCTGAACGATGCCGACTTGATACGTTCCCCTTATTTTTATCTGCAACAGAATGACATTCTTTACGTAAGCCCTAATAAAACGGTAGCCCGCAACTCCGATATCGGCAACAGCACAACCCTCTGGATTAGTGCAACTTCCATATTGGTTTCCATTGCCAGCCTGTTAGTAACCATCTTTAAATAACCAAACACATTAGTAATCCTACTTAAAAACCGCCTATAATTTATGAGTGACGAAAGATACGACGACCTGTTCCAGGCCGAAAACGAAAAGCCCGTTGATTACAAAGCCATCCTGTTTGAATACCTGATGTACTGGCCTTGGTTTGTAGCCTGCCTGTTAGTGTGTATAGTCGGTGCCTGGTGCTATCTCCGCTACCAGGCTCCTGTATATAACGTAAATGCCACGGTCTTGATTAAACAAGACGACAAAAATAAAGCTGGTGGAGCTAATGCCTCTTTGGCTGCCATGCAGGATTTAGGTATGCTCAGCATGGCAAATAATTTTGACAACGAAGTAGAAATCATTCAGTCACGGACTTTACTCAAGAAAGTGGTAAATGCCCTCAATCTGAACATCACTTATACGGAAAAGCGTACTTTCGGTTACCCGATACAGTTATACAAAAACACACCTATACAGGTCTGGATGAATCCGGAGGAAGCCGATAAGCTTCCCTCTCCGTTACAGATTCAGTTAGGTTACACTCCCGATGGGAAAGTACAAGCAGACGCTTTATTCACCCGCAATGGAAAAGAGGAAATAGTATCCAAGCATTTTGACAAATTACCAGGTGTATTGGTCACTCCGGTAGGTACCGTCACCCTTAGTTTCAAAGACAGTACAAATATTCAAGATGCACATACCATCTGCGCTTCCATCATCTCTCCGACGGCTGCAGCAGCTAATTGCAAGTCTCGTCTGAGTGCAGAACCGGTTAGCAAGGTAACAACCATTGTCCGGCTAAACTACAACGATACCCATATAGGCCGTGGTATGGATTTCCTGAACACTTTAGTAGCTCTCTATAACCGCGATGCCAACGATGACAAGAACGAAGTAGCCAGCCGTACGGCTGAATTCATTGATGGACGTATCCAGATTATCAACCAAGAACTAGGCACCACCGAAAGCCAATTGGCTACCTACAAGCAAAAAGCCGGCCTGACAGACTTAAGTTCCGACGCACAATTGGCACTAAAAGGCAATGCGGAATACGAACAAAAGCGTGCAGACAATGCCACCCAGCTTCGTCTCGTACAGTTTTTAAAAGAATACATCGACAATCCCTCCAACCAAATGGAAGTAATTCCAGCCAACATCGGCCTGACAGATAACGCTTTAACAACCGTGGTAGCACAATACAATGAAATGCTAACTGAACGCAAACGTTTACTTCGCACTTCCAGCGAGAATAACCCCGCCGTAGTCAACTTGGATGCCTCCATCGAGGCTACTCGCAAAAACGTACAAGCTTCTGTTAATAGCGTTTTGAAGGGATTGGAAATTACTCGCAATGATTTGGAGAACCAAGCCCGCAAGTTTGAAGGAAAAATCAGCAATGCCCCTACGCAAGAAAAAGAACTGCTTAGCATCACCCGCCAACAAGAAATTAAAGCCAGTCTTTACTTGATGTTATTGCAAAAACGCGAAGAAAATGCCATTACTTTGGCGGCTACCGCCAATAATGGGCGTATGGTCGAAGAACCGCTCCCTGGAGGTCCAGTATCCCCCAATAGCAAAACCTACTACTTATTAGCCTTGGTATTAGGAATTGGTGTCCCAGTAGCTGTCATATTCCTGCGCAACCTGCTTCGTTTCAAAATTGAAGGCCGTGCCGATGTGGAGAAAATTACCGATGTACCGGTAGTGGGTGACGTACCCATGGTAGATACCAAAGGCAATCCGATTGTCGTCCACGAAAATCAGAACGAACTGATGGAAGAAGTATTTCGTTCCGTACGTACCAATATCCAATACATGTTGCAGGAAGGCCAAAAGGTGATTCTCTTTACTTCCACCAGTTCCGGTGAAGGAAAGAGCTTTACCGCCGGTAACTTGGCTTGCAGTTTTGCCTTTATGGGTAAGAAAGTAGTGATTGTAGGTCTCGATATCCGCAAGCCCGGTTTGAATAAAATCTTTCAGATTTCCCATAAAGAAAAGGGCATCACCCAATATTTGGCCAATCCCGAGCATACCGATTTACTGTCTTTGTGTCAACCTTCTACCATCTCTGCTAATTTGTATATACTTCCGGGTGGAACCGTCCCTCCGAACCCCACAGAGTTAGTGGCCCGCAAGGCACTTGACAAAGCCATTGAAATTTTGAAAGCGAACTTTGACTATGTGATTCTGGATACGGCCCCTATCGGTATGGTAACCGACACCCAGTTAATTGCCCGTGTAGCCGACCTGAGTGTGTATATTTGCCGCGCCGGCTATACTCACAAGAGCCACTATGAACTCATTAACGAACTGAAGAAGGACCATAAGCTCCCGAACCTCTGTACATTGATTAACTGCATCGACATGAATCAGCGTAAAAACGGCTATTACTACGGCTATGGGAAATACGGGAAATATGGCAAATACGGTTATGGAAAGAAATACGGCTATGGCTACGGTTATGGCTATGGAAATAAAAACGACAAATAAAGTTTATGAAAGGAATTGTGCTAGCCGGTGGAAGCGGAACCCGCCTCTACCCCATCACCAAGGGAGTCAGCAAACAGATGCTGCCCATCTTCGACAAACCGATGATTTATTATCCCATCTCGGTACTGATGCTTGCCGGTATCCGCGAGATTCTGATTATCTCTACGCCTTACGATTTACCCGGATTCCGCCGCTTGTTGGGAGACGGAAGCGACTACGGGGTTCACTTTGAATATGCAGAACAGCCTTCTCCCGACGGACTGGCACAAGCTTTCCTGATTGGAGAAAAGTTCATCGGCCAAGACGATGTCTGCCTGGTATTGGGCGACAACATTTTCCACGGCAGCGGTCTGAGTGCCATGTTACGGGAAGCGGTTCGCACGGCTGAAGTAGACCGGAAAGCTACAGTCTTCGGTTATTGGGTCAGCGACCCTGAACGTTACGGCGTGGCGGAATTTGATGCAGAAGGAAACTGCCTGAGCATCGAAGAAAAGCCCGCTCAACCCAAATCCAATTATGCAGTAGTCGGACTTTATTTCTACCCCAACAAAGTGGTCAGTGTGGCCAAGTCCATCAAGCCCTCTCCTCGCGGGGAACTGGAAATCACTTCTGTCAACCAGCGTTTCCTGGAGGACGGCGAACTAAAGGTACAAACACTGGGACGCGGTTTTGCCTGGTTGGATACCGGCACCCATGATTCCTTGAGTGAAGCTTCCACCTTCATTGAAGTGATTGAAAAACGGCAGGGTCTGAAAATTGCCTGTCTGGAAGGCATTGCCTTCCGCCAAGGATGGATTTCCGCCGACAAACTGCGCACACTGGCCCAGCCCATGCTGAAAAATGAATACGGAAAGTATCTGCTCAGCGTCATTGACGAAGTAGAACGTACCGGAAAAAGTAATCTGGAATTTTAAAACGCTTATTATATCATGGAAGTGATTCAAACGAACATTAAAGGCGTGGTAATTATTGAACCACGCTTGTTTAAGGATGACAGAGGTTATTTCTTCGAATCTTATTCCGAAAGAGATTTCAACAAACAAGTGAGTGAAGTTCACTTTGTACAAGACAACGAAAGTAAATCCAGCTACGGCGTGATGCGCGGCCTGCATTTCCAGCGCCCCCCCTTCACACAGAGTAAACTGGTACGTTGCGTAAAAGGAGCCGTATTGGATGTAGCGGTAGACATCCGCAAAGGCAGTCCGACTTACGGACAGCACGTAGCCGTAGAGCTGACTGAAGACAATCACCGCCAGTTCTTCATTCCTCGTGGCTTTGCCCACGGATTTGCCGTACTGAGTCCGGAAGCCATTTTCCAGTACAAGTGCGACAATTTCTATCATCCGGAAGCCGACGGCGGCATTAGCATTCTCGACACTTCTTTAGGTATCGACTGGCGTATTCCTACCGAACACGCCATCCTCAGTGAAAAAGATACCAAACATCCCCTTTTAAAGGACTTCGATTCTCCGTTTGAATTCGGCCCTTTCTGAAAATAGATTCACTCTATTCTTAATTATTCATTGATGAACTTGAATATTTTAGTTACCGGTGCCAATGGACAATTAGGACGTGAGATGCGACTCATAGCCCAAGACACCCCCTATCATTTTATATTTACCGACGTGGTAGAAGCAGAAGGTGTGGAAACCACTCTGCTGGACATCACCAGTCTGGAAGCAGTGAAACAACTTGTCAAGGCACACGACATTCACTGCATCGTCAATTGTGCTGCCTACACCAACGTAGACAAGGCCGAATCCGACGAGGCCTTCTGCCGCGTACTGAATGCAGAAGCTCCCCGGAACTTGGCAGAGGCCATGAAAGAAGTCAACGGCTTGCTTATCCATATCTCTACTGACTATGTATTTGGAGGAGACCCATACAACATCCCTTGCCGGGAGGACCAGAAAGGGACTCCTACCGGTGCTTACGGACGCACCAAACTGGAAGGAGAAAAGTACATTCAGGCCACAGGATGCGATTATGTTATTCTTCGCACGGCTTGGTTATATTCCGAATATGGCAAGAACTTCGTCAAGACCATGCTGAACCTGACGGCCTCCAAGCCCCAGTTGAAAGTCGTATTCGACCAGGCAGGTACACCGACCTACGCCTACGATTTGGCCAAGGCCACCCAAACCATCCTGCAGGACTACACCGCAGAAACTCCGACAAGCGGTTACAGCAAAACAGGTATTTACCATTTCAGTAACGAAGGCGTATGTTCCTGGTACGACTTTACAAAAGCTATTGCCGCAATGGCCGGACAGACCCAGTGCGACATCCAGCCCTGCCACAGCAACGAGTTCCCCAGCCCGGTAAAACGCCCGGCGTATTCGGTACTGGACAAAACCAAAATCAAGGAAACTTTCGGCATCCGGATTCCCTACTGGACCGACTCTTTAAAAATCTGTATCAATCATCTTAAAAACGCATAATCATGGAATTCAAACGCAATATATTAATCACTGGCGGTGCCGGATTCATCGGCAGCCATGTAGTCCGTCTGTTCGTCAACAAATATCCCGAGTATCACATTATCAACTTGGATAAACTGACCTACGCCGGTAACCTGGCCAATTTGAAGGACATCGAAAACCAACCGAACTACACTTTCATCAAAGCCGATATCTGCGACTACGAGAAAATGCAGGAAATCATGCAACAATACCATGTAGACGGTATCATCCATTTGGCGGCTGAAAGCCATGTAGACCGCAGTATCAAAGACCCGTTTACCTTTGCCCGTACCAACGTACTGGGCACACTCAGCCTGCTGCAAGCCGCTAAAGTTTATTGGGAAAGTCTGCCGGAAAAATACGAAGGCAAACGCTTCTACCATATCTCTACCGACGAAGTGTACGGCGCCCTGAAAATGACCCATCCGGAAGGCATCCAGCCGCCGTTCACCACAACCGCTTCTTCCGAGACCCATCATCTGGCCTACGGCGAAGAATTCTTCCGGGAAACTACCAAATACAACCCGCACAGCCCCTACTCTGCCAGCAAGGCCAGCAGCGACCACTTTGTGCGTGCTTTTCACGACACCTATGGCATACCGACTATTGTGACCAACTGTTCCAACAACTACGGTCCCTATCAGTTCCCGGAAAAACTGATTCCGTTGTTCATCAACAACATCCGCCATCGCAAACCGCTGCCGGTATACGGTAAAGGAGAAAACGTACGCGACTGGCTGTATGTAGAAGATCATGCCCGTGCCATCGACGTCATTTTCCATCACGGAAAGATTGCCGAGACTTACAACATCGGCGGTTTCAATGAATGGAAGAACATTGATATTATCAAAGTAGTCATCAAAACCGTAGACCGCTTGTTGGGACGTAAGGAAGGAGAAGACATGGACTTGATTACCTACGTTACTGACCGCCCGGGACACGACATGCGTTATGCCATTGACTCTACCAAATTGCAGCGGGAATTAGGATGGGAACCCTGTTTACAATTTGAAGAAGGCATTGAAAAGACAGTTCGCTGGTATTTGGATAATCAGGAATGGATGGATAATGTGACTTCGGGAGATTATCAGAAGTATTATAAAACAATGTATAATAATCAATAATGAAATTTTCAATATATAAACAAATACTTAAGGATGCATGGAGAGGTATAAAACTTGGATATCTATCTTCTAGAAGAGACCATTATGGATATATTCATCCAACAGCAGAAGTTTTACAACCATGCAATTGCAATAAAGCGAATACTTATTTGTATGAGCACAGCAAAATAGGAGAAAATTCCATTATTAGTAATCATGCAGGTAAATTTATAATGAGAAAATATGCTAGAGCTGGAGCCCGTTTAAACGTAATCTGTCAAAACCATAGTTTTTTTAAGGTAGGTACATTTCCTGGAGATGCAACATGGGGAACAGGAGAAATTATAGATGATGTTATAGTTGATGAACATGTATGGATTGGAATAAATGTAACTTTGTGTCCAGGCACACACATAGGTCGAGGGTGTTTAGTAGCTGCAGGGGCTGTTTGTGTAAAAAGTAAGAAATATCCTCCATATACGATTATTGGAGGTAATCCCGCGAAAGTTATTAAATATCGTTTTACTCTAAAAGAACAAATTGAGCACGAAAAACTAATATATCCTCAAGAAGAACGATTAGACCCAATCTTCTTAAAAGATATATATGAAGAAACGATTAATTCTATTCGCAAAAAATAAATATGAGTACTTCCGCACACATCATAAAAAATACGGGATTCCTTTATGCTAAAATGGGAATAACTGTATTTATATCTTTATATACAACCCGCCTTATCCTAAATTCATTAGGAGCAGCAGATTTTGGTATTTATGGAGTCGTTGGTGGGGCAATTACTATGCTAGGATTTTTAAATGGAGCTATGGCGGGTGCTACCCAACGTTTCATGAGTTATAGCGAAGGAGAAGGTGACAAAATAAAACAAAAATTAGTATTTAATAGCAGCCTTGTTTTACATTGGATTATAGCCATCATTGTGGCTCTTTTACTAGAAGGAGCTATGTTTATATTTTTTGAAGGCATTCTAAATATAGACCCCTCACGCATAGAAGCAGCAAAATGGATTTATCATTTTGCCGTTATTAGTACGCTCTTCACTATCATTACAGTTCCATATGATGCTGCAATTAATGCACATGAAAACATGTTATACTATTCAATAGTTGGCATATTTGAATCTATCTTAAAACTAATTGCCGCCCTTGTTATTGTCTACACGCAATCTGACAAACTCATTCTATATGGGGCCTTTATGGCAGGTATTACTATTTTCATGTTAATTATAAAACAATTATATTGTAGGAAACATTATCCAGAATGTCGAATTGCACTAAGAAAATATGTGAATCATGCAACACTAAAAGAAATTTCAGGCTTTGCAGGTTGGAATTTCATAGGAAGCATAGGCACATTATTAGGTAATTGCGGAGGAAATATAATCATAAATCATTATTTTGGGACTACCATAAATGCCGCACAAAATGTAGGGTCCCAATTAAGAGGACAAATGATGACATTCTCCAATAATATGCTTAAAGCTCTCAATCCTGTCATTGTAAAGAAAGAAGGAAGCGGAGACAGACTTTCAATGCTAAAATTTTCATTAACAGGTAGTAAATTATCCTATCTTATGTTTGCAACTTTAGCCATTCCTTTTCTTGTTGAAACGCCCTATATTCTAAAGATTTGGTTAAAAAATGTACCAGAATGGTCTGTATGCTTCTCACGATTCCAGATGGCAACCGCCTTAATGGAACAATTAACCATTACCTTAGGAACCACTCTAGGAGCCACCGGTAAAATTAGAGAAATGAATGTATTTGGCAGCATAGCACGTTTTGTACCACTATTCCTTTATATTCCTTTATTCGCATTCGGAGCTCAGCCATATTGGTTATATATCATTATCTTTATTAACTTTGGTTTCATCATTAATGGATATATGCTCTACTTATGTAAAAAATATTGTAACCTAAATATCTCCTACTATAATAAGAATGTACTATTACCATGTTTAAATTGTACTATACTATCTTTACTTATTGGTTTCTGTAGTCATTTTCTTTTTGAAGAAGGTTGGATACGTTTGATTGTTTCAACTCTACTATCTTTACTTTCTTATTTTATATGTATGCTATTTTTTGCCTTTAATGATGAAGAGAAATACATTATTAGAGCTGTATGTGATAAAATTATATGTGTTATTTTAAGAAAAAACAAATAAAATGGAAGATTTTGCTGTATTTGTTAGTTCATCAGACAATTATTCAGATATATGGGATTTATTTTTCGATTTATTCTACAAATATTGGCCTGAATACCAAGGTAAAATATATTTACAAACACAAGAAAAAGATTATAAACATCCTAATTTAAACATTACTTGTACAAAAGTTGGGAAACTCAAATATTTTGGAATGACTCTAAGAGCTGGATTAGATAAAATTCCAGAAGAAAATATATTATTTATCATGATTGATTATATTTTTATGGATAAAGTAGATAATCAACGCATAATGAAATATTATAATTTCTTTAAGTCTCATGATGTAGACTCTCTAAGATTAGTTGAAGAAGGCTTTAAACATTATAACAATACAGATGACCCAGATATTAAACAATGTCTCCCCCCTGCTCCCAACCGTTTGTTTTCTTACCAAATTGCTTTTTGGAGAAAAAGTATGTTAAAAGAGATGGCACTTCCTCACGAGAATCCATGGTCATCAGAATGGTATGGTGATAAACGTGCTCATATTATTCCACTAAAATTATATTCCATCCAAGAAGGTATAACAAAACCCATACAATATGATTCAAGAGGCTGCTTACATAGAGGAAAATGGTTAAATAATGCCGTAAGTTTTTTACAAAGCATCCATTATCCCATAGACTTTAGTAAAAGAGGTATTTACACTAATGAATACAAAAAATTTACAACCTACCTAAAACTTAGTTGGATGCTAAAAAAGGATGGATTAAAAGGTGGCTATTGGGATTTATTTAAACGAAAATACTTATCATGAAGAAAATTACCTATCAAAAAATCAGGAACAGATTATGGAGCAAACTTGTTCAAATCTGTAGGGAAAAATCCATATATCCATATATTTACCGATCATTCTGGCATTACTTATTACACTCCAATATCACAACGGGAAACAATATTGGATATTTTACAGCTCGCCCAAACCCTGGAGCTGGAATTGGACATCAAATAGCCAATTGGAATGCAGGCTATTGGTTTGCAAAAAAATTTGGCTTAAAATTTGCACATATAGCCTTTACTCCTCTAACATGGGATAGTTTTTTAGGCTTTGGATATAAAGAACCTTCCACAATAGATCTTATAAAAAAAGAGAAATATAAAATTAGGAAATTACCTATTTTTAATGAATTTGACCCAGAAAGCATCAAATTAATCCGTCAAATTATTAAATCCTATTCAAATAAGAAAATTATTTTTCTATGTGAGCAAGATCAAGGATACATGGATCAATATGGAGTCATCAATGATATCAAAAACAAATTTTACTCTGCTCCATCAAGAAAAAACGATCATTTAATTTATTCAAAAGATAATTTTAATGTAGCCATACATGTAAGGAGAGGAGATATTATGACAGATTCTAATAATCCTAATCTTGTAATGCGTTATTTAAGTAATGATTATTTTGAAAAGGTGTTAAAACAAGTAGTAAATAATATACAGACGTCAAAACCCATACATATTTATTTCTTTTCGCAAGGCATTCCCGCCAATTATCCAGAATTTTCAGCTTTCCAAAATTTGCATTGGTGTTTAGATATGAACGCTCAAGATTCATTTTTACACCTAGTATATGCAGATTTACTAATTACCAGTAAAAGTTCGTTTTCTTATAAACCTGCATTACTTAATAATGGCATTAAAATATGCCCTAAGAATTTTTGGCATGGATACCCGAAATCTGAAGATTGGATTTTATGTGAAAATGATGGCTCATTTGATATTATGAATCTTAGAAAATTATTAAACAGATGAATATATTAATTACACCCAATAATCTGTATGCAGGGTACGCTGGAGTATTACTAACTTCCATATTTGAAAATAGCGATAAGTTTTTTCATGTCTATATTTTGACAACAGGATTCAATCAAGAAAATATCAACAAGATGAAAATTCTTGCTGATAGATATAAACAAACAATTGAAATCATAAAATTGAGTAATGAAGATGCTCATATACCAGTACCTGGCAGATGGGGTATATCTACATACATTAAATTATTAGCTCCTAAATATATTAATGTAGACACAATATTATATTTAGATATAGATATTATTGTAACTGGTGATCTCGGAAAGATAGAAGAATTTGACATTTCTGAATACTATGCAGCAATTCCACCTGATGTTGCTTTATCTGAAAATCATAAAGCAAGATTAGGAATACCCTCCTCAAATTTCTATGGGTGTTGCGGAGTCGTATATATCAATCTAAAAAAATGGAGAGAAGAAAACTTAACTCAGAAATTCTTTGACTATCTACAAAAGAACTATGACATCATAAAATTTGCAGATCAAGATATCATTAATCCTGTCTGCACTGGGAAAATACTAGAGCTTCCAATGAGGTATAATTTAATGGCTTATTTTTTCCTTAATAAACCTCTCATATTACCTAAATACTTTTCAATATTACCCCATGAAATCAATAAAGCAGTAATCATACATTATACGTGCATAAAACCTTGGTTCTCTGATTGTGACTTTCCGTTAAAACATTTGTTTCACATATATGCCAAGAAATCACCATGGAATATAAAATATACGTATTCACCTAACTTCAGCATAAAAAGATTTTTTATAACAAAAATCAGATACTTTATTCAATCTACAGGCATTAAAACATATCCTTATTTATTCCAAAGAAAGAAAAATATAAAAATCAACAAAGCTTAACATAAGCCTTATATATGGATACCATAGAGCATTATATTTATAAGAATATCAAACGTTTTGTCAATAAGGTTCAGAACCATAAAACACTGGTTTACGATCACATCGATGATTACAATATAGCATCAAATACTATAATCCAATATATTAATGCAGCCCAGCCATTAATGGTAGCAAGATTAGGTGCATTTGAGAGTAATGTCATATCCAACTATATCGGGATAAAAAAAGGTAAAAACATAACTAATTATATCACAGGTAAGCAAGATCAATGGTGGTGGAATAAGGAACTTTTACAATATTTCTCTACTAATGCAGGTTTTTTTCCATTAGAAGAGAAATTAGTAGAACAATATTGCGAATTATCACTTAACGATATGAAAGAAGTTGATATTCTAGCGACATGGCAGCCCAAAGAAATATTTTTCACTGATTATTTAAAGCCCAAAGTACGTATATCGCTTCCTTCCTTAGAACCGTTTTGGAGCAATACCCCATGGACAAAATCATTAGAAGAAAAAAAAGTAGTTATTGTACATCCATTTGCAGAAACAATACAAAAACAATATCAAATTAGATCCCAGCTTTTTGAAAATAAAAACGTACTTCCTAATTTTAAACTAAGAATAGTAAAAGCTGTTCAAAGTATAGGAGGGCAATGCACTCAATTTCAGAACTGGTTTGATGCCTTACATTATATGCAAGACGAAATATCAAAAGAAGATTATGATATCTGCTTGATTGGATGTGGAGCTTATGGCTTTTCCTTGGCTGCATACGTCAAGCGTTGCGGGAAACAAGCTATTCACATGGGAGGTGCCTTACAATTACTCTTCGGTATTAAAGGAAAAAGATGGGATGACAAAGGACAATCTCAATTTTATAATGAATATTGGTGTCAACCGATTGAAAAAACAAGTAATTATAAAAATATTGAAAATGGATGCTATTGGTAATACAAAAACAGTAAAAAAAAGAGTCGAATATATAGACTTAATGAAAGGACTTTGTATACTTACAGTAGTAGCACTTCACTTTAAACTTTTCCCGGAACAATCAAGTTTAAATTATATGCAAGGTGCTATTAGCATTCCACTATATTTTTTTCTATCTGGTATTTTCTATAAAACATACAAGGGTTTTATAAATTTATGCATTAAAAAACTTAACAATCTAATTATTCCATTAATATTTTTTTCTACATTATTTCTTATTGTTGGACTTCCTGCTCAATGGGTATCACATGGACTACTCTTCCCCAAGACTTCAATTCCTAAATTTTTATTTAATAATTATCCACTTTGGTTCCTTAAAGCGTTATTTATAGCAAACATATTATATTATTTTATCTTTAAATATATTCCAAATGATATTATAAAAACATTTATATGCTTTGCATTATCTTGGATTGCAATCTATTTATCAAATAAATACATACCAATTCTAGAAATTATCAACAAACAAACATGTTTCTTCAATGCTTTAATTGGTATTATTTTCATGCACATTGGAATGTTATCTAACAAATACAACATAATAAGAAGAACTTTGTCTAAAACTAAAATCAATATTTTAATTTTATGTACATTACTAGTGTTATTATGTACAGCTACTGACAATACAGACTTCTTCCAACGAGAATATAATACAAATTATATTAACTTTTTACTAGCATCTACCAGTGGAATATTCTTTGTCCTATTTATCTCACAGAAGATACAAAAACTATTTCTTGTATCCTTCTTAGGAAGATATTCATTAATTGTACTTGGAACGCATTTAATATATCAAGGAGTATTTTCCCCTATCCTTTTACATTTCATAAAACAACCTCAAGTTTCAACATGGATTTCATTTATTATTACAATAACATTACTATATATAATAGGAATAAAAGTAATTATCAAATTATTTCCTCAATTTTCCGCTCAAAAAGATTTATTTACTTATAAGCATTAAACAAGATGAAATATATTTCAATCATTACAGATAATAATTATGCTCCCCATACTGGTGCATTGATTTTTTCAATATCAAAGAGCAATCCTACTCTGAATTGCAAATATTTTATCTTGGGCCATTCATTCACTCTAGATACTATAAATAAATTCCATGAATTATCTACTTCTATTAATAGAGAAATAGAAATCATACCTATTTACCCAACCTCAATACCACATTTTTCAGTTTATAGAAGATATTCATTCCTTATATATGTGAAATTATATTTATCCTATTTGCTACCTCAAACAGTAGATTGGGTTTTGAATTTAGATGTTGATACCATTGTAAATGGTTCCTTAGAATATATATTTAATTATCCCAACAAAGAAAAATATGCGCTATTAGCAGCAGAGGATTATGATGGATGCAATGAATACAAACTTATGAGCGGATTAGAAATTAAGGATAATTACTATAATGCAGGGGTCTGTTATTTTAATCTAACCTATTGGCGCATACATCATTTATCAGAAGAATGTACGAAATTTATCAATCATAATAAACACATTGCATCCGTATTGGAACAAGGAGCATTAAGCTACGTTTGTAAAGACGTAGCTCAAGCTCTTCCCATTAAATACAATGTTTTAGCTGGATATTACTTCTACAAACCTAAGGTACAATCCAAATATCAAACCGAGCTCTCCTCTGCATTAAAAGAGCCTATTATTATACATTATGCAGAGCCAATCAAACCTTGGCATAGAAATTGCTTTCATCCATTAAAAAAACTATATATAAATTCAATTAAACAAACTCCATGGAAAAATATTCACTTCAAAATTAATGCAAATAGAAAAATCCTCCACATGATAAATATGTACATTCAATATTTGCTTCATAATCTCGGAATTAGAAAGATTAATTCATTCTATCAAAAAATAAACTAACTCTTTATTATGGTCTACAGCAATAATTATAAGCCCATTAACGGCTATATAATAATAGGAGCTATGTTATGTTACTTATTTATTACTCAAACACTAGGGCCACAATTATGGCATATCCCTTCTGTTCTTACAGCTCAATTTTTTCTCTTTATAATATATTACATTTATACATATAATACTCAATATAAACTTTTTACCAAGAATAAATGTGAGAGTTTAATATTAATTATTGGATGCACAGCTATATTTATTAGATATGCAAATGGTAATACTACAAATGTTATATTTTATTTTATAACAATATACATCCTCCCTATAATTGTATTGCTTACACTTAAATATACACCTATAAAATATAAAAAACATATCAAAACCATTCTATATACATTTTATATCATAGAATGTTTATTAGCCATATTTGAACGAATCATTCAACATTCTTTTTTTCCTTTCGCCGACCTCGAAAACTTTGCAGAATATCAAGCAATACATCAAGCAGGAAGTGAATTTAGAAGCTGTTCCCTATTAGGAAATCCATTAACAAATGCTCTCATTGTTATGACAATGTATCCATTTCTATTATTTGATTTAAAAAAGAAATGGCATATAGCATCTTTATTAATTCTAACATTATTAGGATTATCAAGTTTTAATGCAAGAGGAGCTACACTGATTTTTTTCTTCGTATCTGGTGTCTATTACTTTTACAGGTTTATATTACATGGAAAAAGAAAAACATTACACTTTATAATACTTGTGCTACTAGTATTATTAATTCTAATAGGATTTAGTCAAACGGAAATGGCTGGAAGATTATTCCACGGTGAAAAAGTAATTGATGCCTCTGCACAATCTCGATTAGCAATATTTTCACAACTAGATTCTCTAACTTTTATGGATTATATATTTGGATCTCCTTCAAAAACAACATTATTTTCAGAAAATGGACTTATTAATTTCATTATCCTAAATGGACTTCCGTTTCTCATATTTTATTTATATACATACATTAAAATTATAAAATATCATCTCCATAAATATCCAATGGTGGAAAAAGTTTTAATATTTATAAGCAGTTTTGGTGTTGCTGCAATGAATCCTAATTTCACCAATAATAACTATATTATATTCCTTATCTTTGGATTAACAATTTTTCCGTACTTTAAAACTCAAGATTATGGCACACGTATCCGTCATCATTCCATTATACAACAAAGAAGACGCTATTAGTAATACAATCAAATCTGTTTTACAACAAACATATACTAACTTCGAACTAATCATTATAAATGATGGTTCTACTGACCGAAGCTTAGAAATTGTAAAATCCATTAATGATAATAGAATTCAGATATACACTAAAAAAAATGGAGGCGTTAGTTCTGCTCGTAACTATGGAGCCCAAAAAGCGACATCCCCATGGCTATTATTTTTAGATGCTGATGACCGATTAACACCACATTGTATAGAGACTCTATTACAACTAAAAAATGAATATCCTAAAGCACATATTCTGACAGGAAATCATGTTTCTATAAAATCAAATGGAGAGATAGAGATATGTTGTATTGGCAAAAAAAAGAAATACATCAAATATCCTAAAAAGGACTTCTGGGAATGGAATTTTATGCCACGAACGGGAGCATCTCTATACAGCAAAGAGAAATTTATAGAAGCTGGAGGTTTTGATGAACGAATATCTATTTTTGAAGATTTAGCTTTAGATCTTAAGTTTATGAATATATGTATATACGCCTATACACCGGAAATTGTATATGAACATTATTGTGAATACGCAGAATTAAGTTTAACCCCTAAACCTCTAAATAAATTCTTCCCCTATTATATACAAATAACAAATCAAAGTTTTTTTGAGAAACTAATGTTATATTCTGTTACATTAGCTACTTATTATAAATTTAGAAAATGGAACGATCAAGAAGCATGTAATTATCTTATGTCGAATATTTTATTAAAACATAAATATCTCTATATTATTCATCAGATATATTCTAAATATAAACTATATAGAAAACGTATTCTTCTTTCTAAAAAGTAAAAAACGATATGAATATATTGTACGACTATCAAGTTCTACTTAATAAAGTTTCAGGAGCATCACGATCATTTTGCGAAATTGCACATATACTAAAGTCCGAAGGAAATCAAATTAAGTTCAGTTTTCAATACTCTGAAAATCTTTTCTTAAAAGAAATATTATGTGAATATCATCCATTTCTACCCCAAATAGATTTTAAAGGAAAGAATCATATCAGAAAACTAATTGAAAACTGGCATAGTCGAAACGATATTAGAAAAAATGATTTTGATTTACTTCATACAACAGGAGAAAATATATATTTTGAAGGATTACTAAAAAAACCATTAGTTAGTACAATTCATGACATGATCCCAGAATATTATCTTAAAAATAGTCCTAGACTAAAAAATAGAAAACGCATTATTCAAATAGCTGATAGGATTGTGTGCGTGAGTGAAAATACCAAACAAGAACTTCTACAATATTATTCATTTGCAGACCCTGATAAAATTGATGTTATCTATCACGGAATTAGCCCTATAAAAGTTCCGTATATAGACAATCAATGGGGAGATTATATTTTATTCGTAGGAGTAAGGAAAAGCTATAAAAACTTCGCATTTGCTCTTGAAGCTTTAATTCCTCTTTTCAAAAGAAACAAAAGTCTTAGAATGCTTTGTACGGGCAGCCCGTTCACAAAAGAAGAAGAAAAATTTATTTCACATTATCAACTGGAAGAACAAATAATAAATGTTGGTTTTGTTGACAATAACACATTATTTTCACTTTATCATCATGCCCAATTATTTATATTCCCTTCTTTATATGAAGGATTTGGAATCCCAATTTTAGAAGCTTTTATAAACCAATGTCCTGCATGTATTTCTGAAACTTCTTGTTTCCCAGAAATAGCAGGAGATGCTGCAGCGTATTTTAATCCTAAGGACAAAGAATCTATTTTAAGTACCATAACTAAGGTATTAGAAGATTCTGAATATAAAAATACATTACAACAGAAAGGAGAACAACGAGTAAAATTATTTACATGGGAAAATGCCGCACATAATATGTTAAACTGCTACAAAAAAACACAACAATGAAAATACTTCATATATTACATGAATTAAAATTCTCTGGAGCTGAAATTATGTATGTAGATGCAGCTCCTGTTTTTCAAAGATTAGGATGCGATTTATCAGTTGTCAATACTGCCAATCGCTTAGGAGAATACGCACCATATTTTGAAAAAGCAGGATATAAAGTTTTTTTTCGCCCATACCCTAATGGGTATTTAAAACGATGGAAATATTATAGAGATATAATTAAACTCTTGAAAAAGGAGAAATACGATGTTGTGCATATACATTCATCAGCTCTTAAATGGGGTATGTCTTTTTGCGCCTGGAAAGCTGGATGCAAATCAGTATATACATTTCATAATGTTTTTCGTTCACATTGGTACAGCTACCCATGGCACTGGTGGTTGAGATGGAGTGCGAAACACTTTTTCAGTTGTACATTCCAAACTATTAGTGATTCTGTTTACGAGAATGAGAAAAACTATTATCATAATAACACCACAAAAATTTACAATTGGTACGGTTGCACTCGATTTTATCCGGCTCTACCCAATGAAAAGCAGGAAGTTAGAGAGAGTCTTAACATCCCTCAGAATTCATTAGTTATTATCTCAGTAGGGGGATGCAGTCCAATTAAACGACACACAGATATTATCAAAGCATTACCAGAAATAATCAAAGTATTACCCAATGTATTGTATCTTCATTTAGGAGAAGGAATATCTTTGGATGAAGAGAAATCTTTAGCTAAAAAGCTCAATGTTGAAAAGAATATATGTTTTTGTGGTAATCAAAGTAATGTTCGCAAATATCTCATAGCTTCTGACATATACGTTATGCCAAGTAAGCATGAAGGAATTCCCATTACGACAATAGAGGCTATGGCTTGTTTAACACCCTCTATATTATATAATGTACCTGGTTTACGCGACTTTAATAAAAACAAAGAGTGCTCTAAAGTAATAGAGGAAGATTATAATGCATTAGCTAAAACTATTGTTGAACTTTATCGAGATAAAAAAAAGCAACAAAACCTAACACACAATGCAAAAGAGTTTGTAGACCAGAACTTTAATATGGAAACCAATGTAAAACAAATTTTTGAATTATATAAAAAATAATGCAAACCATAGCAGTTTTATTGACGGTTTTTAATCGTAAAGATAAAACATTAGAATGTTTAAAACGATTATATGCCCAGTTACCTATAGAAAAGTATCGAGTAGATGTATATCTTACCAATGATGGATGTACAGATGGAACGCCAGAAGCTATTGCATTACAATATCCCAAAGTTTATATCATTAATGGTGATGGTAATCTATTCTGGAATAGAGGTATGTATACAGCTTGGCAGGAAGCTGCAAAGAAAGATTATGATTTCTATATATGGCTTAATGATGATACTATTCTCTTACCTAATGCCTTAAGAATTTTATTAGATAGCAGCTATAAAAAACAAAATCAAGCAATTATTGTAGCTGCTAATAGGGCACAAAACGAAGAAAAAGTCACTTATAGCGGCCATAACAAACAAGGCAAAATAACACCTAACGGAAGTCTACAACCTTGCGACACATTTAATGGAAACTGTGTATTAATTCCTAAATATGTATTTCAAAAATTAGGCAATCTGGATTATAGATTTCATCATGCCATAGGAGACTTAGATTATGGATATCGAGCAAAGAAAGCAGGAATTGGAATTTATGTTTCTCCTGAATATCTTGGAATTTGTGATAATAATTCTCAATTACCAGCTTGGGCTCGAAAAGAAGTTCCATTATTTAAACGAATAAAAAATTTATATTCTCCTTTAGGCTACGCAGAACCAATACCTTTCTTTAATTTTGAGAAAAGAAATTTTGGTATAGTTACTGCTGTTAAACATTTTATAAGCATCCATATTAGAGTCTTATTTCCAAGATTATGGAAAAAATAGAACAAACAACATATCATATCTTTCAGACTGATTCGAAAATTGTCAATCAAGTATATCATGAACAAGATAATTATTTGATAGAATATGACAAAAAAGGAGACAAGGAATGGTGCGCCATATATTTTTGTAGCAATGATATATATTATCCCAATACGGAAGAAGTTTTTTACAATAGAATTATAAAAAAGAATTTTTTTGAATGGTATCATTCTCGAGTAAATAAAGCCTATAAACATATTTTTATTCGAGATATTTTTAAACAATGGTATCTAGCAGGAATTAATAAAACAATAAATACTCCCAACAAACTAATAGAGTTCATAAAAAAAGAGACTAAAGATTATAAAGTTATTACTATTGGAAGTTCAGCAGGAGGCTATGCAGCTATATTATACGGTTCTTTTATAAATGCCTATTATTCATTAGTTTTTAATCCACAATTTGAACTTAAATCTCTTCTACAAAAGAGTTCAGAAAAAATAAATCCTTTACTGTTCAGAATAAAAGATGAAAGGATTAAATATTTAGACATCACTAACTTCATAAATAAAGAAACAAAAATCTTCTATTTTTATTCAAATCATTCCCCTTGGGATATAGAGCAATATAATTTTATAAAATCCACTAATAAAGTTATCCCTATTCCTTTTAATTCAAAACATCATGGAATTCCTTTTTTAAAGGTTGCACTTCCTATTGTTATAAACTTAAATGTAGATGATTTAGAACATCTTTCTAATAAAAGACATAATCCTATTATTTTTACCATAAAAATGGTAGGATGTATAAAAACCTGCATAGGATTATATAAACAACTACTAACTGCATATAAGAAAAGGAATAGAATATTCTAAAACAAAAATTATGAAAAAATTAAAAGCACTTGTTTTCTACCAATATCTTCCACCATGGAGAATTGATGTATTTAATAAAATGGGAGAATACTATGATTTAAAAATAGTATTTACAAATGCAGAATGCGAAGGATTCACTTACAATAGAGAAGAACTTCTTAACAAGCTACACAATATACAAACTTTATTTTTAAATAATGGATTTAATATAGGATCTCATCCTATAAGAACTGGGATATTTAAATTGATAAAAGAATATAAACCTGACGTCATATTTGCACATGAATACTCACCTACAAGTATTTTCATTGCATTGTTTAGACAAGTTGGCTTATTTAAATATAAGTATTACCTAACAACATCAGATAATATTAGAATGGCTGAGTCTTCTAGAGGAATAAAAGCAAAAGCCAGAAATTATGTTTTGAATCATGCTGATGGAATAATTGTATATAGTCAAAGTGTAAAAGAATGGTATGCAAAATCTTTCAGAAAATTAAAAATTGAGATTTGTCCCAATATTCAAAATCCTCAAACTCTTCTATCATATAGACCAACATTCCATAAATTTATTGATGAATATAAATATAAATATAACCTAGGAAATTCTAATATCATATTATACACTGGCAGATTAGTAGATGTAAAAGGATTAGATTTATTACTTAAAGCATTCTCTCAAATACAACAATTTAATTATAAACTAGTTTTAGTTGGAGAAGGAAATCAAAAGAATGCATTACAAAATCTTACCAAAAACTTAAGAATTGAAGATAAAGTTATTTTTGCTGGATATCATTCTGGAAATTCATTATACGCATGGTATGATTTAGCAAATTTTTTTATTTTGCCTAGCAGATATGAGCCCTTTGGTGCAGTTATAAATGAAGCATTAGTATATGGTTGCCCTGTCGTAGCTAGTAAATACATTGGTGCGTTAGATTTTATCACTCCACTAAATGGAATAATTTTCGATCCACTTGATGAGACTAGTTTCGTAAATATCCTAGAAAAAGCTTGTAACAAATATATTAGAAAAAATCATGAACCTAGAAAAAATTTAATGCCATGCTCTTTTGATGATTACGTAAGAGCATTTATAAAAATAAATCAATAAAAATATGCATATAGATTTCTCCAATATGCCTAATGGCTCTAATAAATTAAACTTTATTTTAAGGTATATATTTAACATCATCCGCACATGGTATCTATTCCATATTCGTTTCCCGTGGGTAAAATATAATGGGTTTGTTCGCATTATGAAAGGAACATCTTTCGCACAAAATATGGATATAAGAATAGGAAATAATGTACAATTCGGCAATCACTGTAATATAGCATGTAATGTACATTTTGGTAATAATATATTATTAGCTGGGAATGTTAATTTAATAGGAAAACATGATCATAATTTCAATATTCCTAGACAAACAATATGGTGTGGAGAAAGGGGAGAAAATGGAGTTACTATTATAGAAGATGATGTTTGGATTGGTACAGGATCTATAATAATGTCAGGAATAACAATAGGAAAAGGAAGTATTATAGCAGCAGGTTCTGTTGTAACCAAGAATATTCCAAGATGTGAAATATGGGGAGGAAATCCTGCTAAAAAAATTAAAGATAGATTTAAAACGACTAAAGACACACAGCAACATTTAAATTTTCTAGAAAAATGCAATCAAACATCAAAATAAGTATAATTCTTCCATGCTATAACGTTGAACAGTATATAGACCGATGCCTTGAAAGCATCTATAACCAATCATTTCAAGATTTTGAGATTATTTGCATCAATGATGGAAGTACAGACGGTACTTTGTATAAAATACAAGAATGGGGAAAAAAATGGGACAAAATTAGATTTTATTCTTTTAAAAACCAAGGACTATCACAAGCTCGAAATGAAGGAATAGTCAAAGCCAATGGTGATTATATATATTTTCTCGATCCTGACGATTATATAGAATCTTCATGCTTAGAAATCGCATATAATCAATGTGAGAAAGAACATGCTGATGCAATTCAATTTTCATATCGGTCTATTATCGGAAAAAGCCAAAAGCCTGGATGGGTTCGAAATGGAAACAAACAAACTAAAGTTTATGCTGAATCAGAAATTATAAAAGAATTGTTACCTCGTTTTATAGGTTTCTCTAACAAGAAAGTTAGCCTTTATGGAACTTCTAACTTTTTGGAATCTAACGAAATGAACTCTGTATGGAGATTCCTATATAAAAGAGAAATAATAACTAACAATCATATTTTATTCCCTAAAGGAGTAAAATTGATCGAGGATAAAATATTTAATTCCTTATTTTTCTGTTACGCAAAAAAGATATCCGTAATAGACGATGTTTTATACGTTTACGTTTTAAAAGATAACGGATTAATGTATAGTTCATTAACTGATTACAAAAGTATAATAAAAGACAAGTTTGATGGGATTTCACAAAGAGACATTATACGCCAATTGTATTTAAAGGTACATAATATCGATATACTGCCTTTATATGCAGGGTCACTTTTCTTTTCTGGCCTAGAATTAGGCACCAAAATATCATACCAATTTTCAAATCTAAAATTTTTTAAAGCCTATTATCATACTTTCCACGTACAAGAAGCAATATCAACAATACCCCTAAAGGGGAATCTTAAAATTAGACTAATTCTTTTTCTAATAAAAAGAAATTTATTAAGTATTCTTTATCTAGGTTTTTACATTAATAATCGAATTAACAAATTTCGAAACAAATAAATATCAATAGATATGTTAAGAATATTAGTTAGTGCCTATGCTTGTTCACCTGAAATGGGTAGTGAACCTGGTATGGCTTGGAATTGGTGTAGCAATCTTGCTAAATATTGCACCTTATACATTATTACAGAAGGTGAATTCCAAGATAAAATAAATAAAGCATTACCATCACTCCCTGCCAGTAAGAATATGCATTTTTATTATAATCCAGTTCCCGATGAAGTACGAAAAATGTGTTGGAATCAAGGCGATTGGAGGTTTTATAAATATTATCGAACTTGGCAATGGAAAACTTATGAAATAGCGCAAAAAATTTGTCAACATACACATATTGACATTCTGCATCAATTAAACATGATTGGTTTCCGTGAACCAGGATATTTATGGAAAATTCCAGATATTCCTTTTGTATGGGGACCTATAGGGGGACTAAAACAATTTCCTACTGCTTATCTTGAGGAATGTGGATTGAAAATGAAAATTTTCAATCTCATAAAAAACCTTATAAATATAGCTCAAATTAAATATGACAAACGAATTAATGAAGCTTTTAAAAAGGCTAGTCTACTAATTAGTTCGATTCCAAATTCTTATAATGCTATAAAAAAATACAAAGGCTTAGAATCTATTATTATCCCTGAAACGGGATGTTTTGAAACACAAGAAAATATTATACATAATTTTCATGAAAAAATATTTCGTATATTATGGGTAGGAAAATTTGATTTTCGTAAACAACTACCACTAGCATTACGAATCATAAAAACCTGCCAAAACCCAAATCTACATTTAGACATTTATGGCACAGGAAATATAAAGCAAATTCAAGAAGCTAAAAAATTAGTACAAACTCTTCATATAGAAGAATTCATAACATGGCATGGAAATCAGCCTAATAATATAATACTCCAAGCAATGAGAAATGCACATCTTTTCTTATTTACCAGTATAAATGAAGATACCTCTACTGTAGTATTAGAGGCTATAAGCAACCAATTACCTGTAGTGTGTTTTGATACTTGCGGAATGGGGTATGTAATTGACAAAAGCATAGGGATAAAAGTCCCTTTATCTACTCCACAACAATCAATTAATGATTTTGCTAGGGTCCTTAATAAATTGGAGAACAACCGACATCTGTTAAAAAAAATGTCAGAAAATTGTATAGAAAAGCGACAAGAACTATCTTGGGAAAATAAAACACTTAAAGTCATAAAACTCTATAAAACTATACTAAAGTATTAAGTATATGAAAAACGAAAATTCCCCAATTTATATTTTAAAAGGCATTTGTGCTATATTAGTAGTACTCATTCATACAGACTTTCTTTCGAAACAATTATGGACACCCATTTATAGAACAGCTGTTCCTATTTTCTATATGATTTCAGGCTATTACTTATTAAGTAAAGAATATTCAATAAATCAAGATACAATAAAAAAGCAACTAAAAAAAATTATAAAATACACAATTACAGCATCTTTTGTATATATCTTATTTAATATTGGTTTTAACATTTTCAAGCATATACATGAGAATACTCAATTTAATCTACTAAACATATTACTACCGCATACAAAAAATATATTTGAAACGACACTAAGATACTTATTATCGAATCCATATTCTGAACATTTATGGTATTTAACAGCCTATATAGGCTGTTTAATATGCCTACTCTATATAGTAAAATTCAAATTATATAATCTTTTACTTTATTTAGTCCCTATAGGATTATTAGTAGGATTAAGTATAGGTAAATATTCTTTTTGGGAAATTCATATTCCAGCATATTTATATAGAAATGTATTCACTACTGCGCTACCATTCGTACTTATTGGACTATATATTAGAAAATACCAAGAATCCATACTTTTAAGAAGTAAGAATCTCAATATTATTATATTGGTATTTGTTATATTAAGCTATATAGAATACTTATTATATTGGAAACTCCACACCTATAAAGGAGGAGACCTTATGTTAACTACTATACCTACTGCTATTATTTTTTTCTTATATTTTATTCAAAAAAAGCCAACATGGGGCAAAAGAAATATAATCAAAATAATAGGAAAAGATTATTCTTTAAATATTTATTTATACCATATACTTTTCGTAAATATTTTCCGAATCTTCTTTAATAAAAAAGACTATCCATTATTATATCAATTTGAATTTCCCATAGTCTTATTATTTACAGTAGCCATATTTTTCATTTATCACAGAATAAATATTACTATCACACAAAAGAAACAGTTTTAGATTTAAAATATTTAACATCATAATCAATGAAAAATTATACTATCGCTGTAGCCGGCACAGGCTACGTAGGCTTATCCATCGCTACGTTACTGTCACAACATCATCATGTAACCGCAGTGGATGTCATCCCTGAAAAGGTAGAGAAAATCAACAAACGTATCAGTCCGATCCAGGACGAGTACATCGAGAAGTATCTGGCAGAAAAGGACTTGGACCTGACTGCCACACTGGATGGGGCTTCGGCTTACCGCACCGCAGACTTCGTGGTCATCGCGGCACCAACCAACTACGATCCGGTGAAGAATTACTTTGACACCAGCCATGTAGAGGAAGTCATCGACTTGGTATTAGAGGTAAATCCAGACGCGGTGATGGTAATCAAAAGTACCATCCCAGTGGGATATTGCCGGAGCCTGTATGTGAAGTATGCCGAGAAATTCCGCACTACTCCTGCCCTCGCTGGAAAGAAATTCAACCTGCTGTTCTCGCCGGAATTCCTGCGCGAAAGCAAAGCATTGTACGACAACCTCTACCCCAGCCGCATCATTGTAGGTTATCCGAAACTGATTAATGGACGAGATGAAGAAAACGAAGCAATCAAAGCCGTTGCGGGAGAACATCTAGAAGAAAAGGCACATGAGTTTGCCGCACTCTTGCAGGAAGGAGCCATCAAAGAAAACATTGATACCTTGTTCATGGGTATGAAGGAAGCAGAAGCAGTGAAGTTGTTCGCCAATACGTATTTGGCCCTGCGTGTGTCTTACTTCAACGAACTGGATACTTACGCCGAAGTGAAAGGACTGGACACACAGGCCATCATCCAAGGTATTTGTCTGGATCCGCGTATCGGCACACACTACAACAATCCGAGCTTTGGATACGGAGGTTACTGTCTGCCGAAGGATACCAAACAGTTGCTGGCCAACTATCAGGATGTGCCGGAGAACTTGATTCAGGCAATTGTGGAGAGCAACCGCACGCGCAAGGATTTCATTGCGGACCAAGTACTGAAAAAAGCGGGTTATTACGACTATTACAACAACGGGGACTTTAACCCGGCAGAAGAGAAACAGTGTGTCATCGGAGTATACCGTCTGACTATGAAATCAAACAGTGATAATTTCCGTCAGAGCAGTATTCAGGGAGTGATGAAGCGTATCAAAGCGAAAGGGGCTACGGTGATTATCTATGAACCGACACTGGAAGATGGAAGCACCTTCTTCGGTTCTAAGGTAGTAAACAACATGGAAGAGTTCAAGAAGCAGAGCCAGGCCATCCTTGCTAACCGTTACGACAGTTGTTTGGACGACGTGAAAGACAAAGTCTATACACGAGATATTTTCAGAAGAGACTAAGGCTTTAATATGGCCAAAAGAATCTTCTTAACCACACTGAAAGCACATAAAAACAATCTTTAAGCTCAAAACACAAAATTAATATATTATGAGCATAAAAAGACTTGACTATATAGATGAGATACGAGGAATAGCCATATTGTTAGTGGTTGTAGGACACATTATTCAATTCAATGGAATTTCAAAAAATAATTCTGTTTTTGAATTTATATATAGTTTCCATATGCCATTATTCTTTGCCATCAGTGGCTATATTACACAAAAAGTAACAAACATCACCAATACAAAACAATACATAACTTTTCTTAAGAAGAAATTTATTGCACTCATTATACCATTACTCACGTGGTCACTAGTTGTGAACAAATTATTTCTTAAAGAAAAATGGAATACCTTAAATTGGAGCGATATACAGAATGTATTGATATCACCAGGATTATGGTTTTTACAGGTTTTATTTGTGATTCTTTGTTTTTATGGCATATTTAATTGGATTAGTTCAAAAAAGATAAGAATAAATCCCATAATAAATTTTCTTATTTCTATTTTACCAGTTATTTCATTATCACTTTTTGCCATATATATCCAATTTATGGGAGTTTACTTGGTCTTGTATTCAATTGCTTTCTACATAGGAGTAATATTATCCAAATACATTCTTGTAGAAAAGCTATGTACAAAAACAATAACATATACGATAGCAATTGTGGCGTTTATGATTTTATCGACTCATTGGACCTTCAATGGCAATTATATTGATAATATATTAAAAATTACAATATCAACTGCGGCCTTTATTGTTCTATTAAACCTTTTTACTCGAATAGAACTTCCCAATAGGATAAAACATTCCTTGCAATTATTTGGAAAATATTCATTGGGCATATACGTCATTCAGTTTTATTTGTGTAAATTTTCATCACAACAAATAGAAATTAATGAAATGAATATTAACCCTATCATTTTATTCATTATTACGACTATTATAGCCATACCAATATGCTATATTTGCGTTGCAATTGCAAAAATGATAGAGACAAATAAACTGCTTAACTTTATAATGTTAGGAAAAAGAATTTACAGAAATTAAAAAGATACAATACAAATGCAAAATCACGTAGTAATCATGGCGGGCGGAATCGGCAGCCGATTCTGGCCCATGAGTGTTCCGGAATATCCCAAACAGTTCATCGATGTAATGGGAGTAGGAAAGTCATTGATACAGCTCACCGCAGAGCGCTTCGAAAGGGTATGTCCGAAAGAAAACTTTTGGGTGGTCACTTCCGAAAAGTATGTCGGCATCGTAAAGGAACAGTTGCCGGAGATTCCAACACAGCACATTCTGGCGGAACCGGAAGCAAGAAACACGGCTCCCTGCATCGCGTATGCCTGCTGGAAAATCAAGAAACAGTATCCGGAGGCAAACATCGTGGTCACTCCTTCGGATGCGCTGGTGCTGAATACGGAAGAATTCAAGCGCTGCATTAACCAGGCACTGGAATTTACAGCTCATTCGGAAGCCATCGTGACGCTGGGAATGAAACCGACTCGTCCGGAAACAGGATACGGATACATTGCCGCCACAGAAGAAGCGGACAACGGCATTTTCCAAGTGGAAGCGTTCAAGGAAAAGCCGAATCTAGAAACGGCACAAAAATACTTGGCACAGGGGAATTACTTCTGGAATGCGGGAATCTTTGTGTGGAACGTACAGACTATCACTCAGGCCATCGAGAAATATGCGCCGCAGATTGCGGGCGTGATGGAACAAATGGCACCGGATTTCTATACGGAGAAGGAAGAGGATACCCTGAAAGCGGGCTTCCCTACCTGCGAAAAGGTGTCCATCGACTATGCTGTGATGGAAAAGGCAGAAAGCATCTATGTACTTCCTGCGGAATTCGGCTGGAGTGATTTAGGAAGCTGGGGTTCACTGCACGGACTGCTGCCACAGGATGAAAACGGGAATGCCAAAGTAGGTGACAACGTAAAGCTATTTGACTGCCACAATTGCATCGTACACGTGGCAGACGAAAAGAAGGTGGTGCTGGAAGGACTGGACGGCTTCATCGTAGCAGAAAAGGATGGAAGACTGCTGGTATGCCGCTTAGTGGAAGAACAGCGTATCAAGGAATTTTCACAAGCATAAAATCAATAAATACATATTCATTTATTTCAAAATGGAAAGAAAAGTAGCACTTATCACAGGTATTACAGGACAGGACGGTTCGTTCCTGGCCGAATTCTTATTGGAAAAAGGTTATGACGTACACGGCACCATCCGCCGTTCGTCTGTGGATTACCGCGAACGCATCGCGCACCTGGAAGGAAAACCGAACTTCCACCTGCACTATGCAGACTTGACAGACTCCATGAGTATGTTGCAGGTAGTGAGCAAGGTGCAGCCTACCGAGATTTATAACCTGGCGGCACAGAGCCACGTGCAGGTGAGCTTCGACTCTCCGGAATTTACAGCCAACGTGGATGCAACAGGTGTACTCCGCGTGTTAGAGGCTGTCCGTCTGTGCGGACTGAAAGATACCTGCCGCATCTATCAGGCATCTACTTCGGAACTTTACGGAAAGGTGGAAGAAGTGCCGCAGAATGAAAACACACCGTTCCATCCTTACAGCCCGTATGCAGTGGCCAAACTGTACGGTTTCTGGATTGTAAAAGAATATCGTGAGGCTTACAATATGTATTGCTGCTCGGGTATCTTGTTCAACCATGAATCGGAACGTCGTGGAGAAACCTTCGTAACACGCAAGATTACGCTGGCTGCAGCCCGCATTGCACAGGGAAAACAGGAGAAGCTGTATCTGGGTAATTTGGACTCACTGCGCGACTGGGGTTATGCTAAGGATTACGTGGAATGTATGTGGCTGATTCTGCAGAACAGCGAACCGGAGGATTTCGTAATTGCAACCGGTGAACAGCACAGTGTGCGTGAATTCTGTTACTTAGCATTCAAGCGTGCCGGCATCGAACTGGAATTCAAGGGTGAAGGCATCAACGAAAAGGGTTACGACAAGGCTACCGGCAAATGCCTGGTAGAGGTAAGCGAGGATTTCTACCGCCCGACAGACGTGGTGAACCTCTGGGGTGATCCCACAAAGGCGAAGGCGAAGTTAGGCTGGAATCCTACCAAGACTTCTTTTGAGGAACTGATTAACATCATGGTGGATGCGGATATGGCAAAAGTGGCCGTAGAAAAGGCGGGAGAGCAGATTCGCACGAACCTGGCAGAGTACCTGGAGAAGGGAATCGTGAAGTAATGAAGAATGAGGAATGAAGAACGAAGAATTAATAATGAAGATTATATGTTCTTTTGTTCTTCTGTCTCTGAAACAATAAACAATTAATTTGTCGAATATGGACAAATCAGCGAAGATATATGTAGCGGGACACCACGGACTGGTGGGTTCCGCTATCTGGAATAACCTGAAGGAAAGAGGTTATAATAACCTGGTAGGACGTTCGCACAAGGAACTGGATTTGCTGGACCCGATAGCGGTAAAGAAGTTCTTTGACGAGGAACAGCCGGATGCGGTGATTCTGGCTGCGGCACATGTGGGAGGCATCATGGCCAACCTGCAATATCGTGCGGACTTTATCTACCAGAACTTACAGATTCAGCAGAACGTGATTGGCGAGAGTTTCCGTCACGGAGTGAAGAAGTTGCTGTTCCTGGGCAGTACCTGCATTTATCCGCGTGAGGCTCCGCAACCGATGAAGGAAGAGGTGCTTCTCACCTCCCCGCTGGAATATACGAACGAACCGTATGCCATCGCAAAGATTGCGGGACTGAAGATGTGCGAAAGCTTTAACCTGCAGTATGGCACGAACTACATTGCCGTAATGCCGACCAACCTGTACGGTCCGAATGATAACTTCCACCTGGAAAACAGCCACGTACTGCCGGCTATGATCCGCAAGATTCACCTGGCGAAATGCCTGAACGAAGGCGACTGGGATGCGGTACGTAAGGACATCAACCTGCGCCCGGTGGAAGGTGTAAACGGAAGTAATACGGACGAAGAGATTCTGGGAAAGCTGGCGAAGTTCGGCATCACACCGGAAGCGGTTACGCTTTGGGGTACAGGTAAGCCGATGCGTGAGTTTTTGTGGAGTGAAGAAATGGCGGATGCCAGCGTACATGTGTTGCTGAACGTGGATTTCAAGCAGACGTATGATGCGTCAAAGAAAAATGCGGACGGTATTACTGAAATCCGTAACTGTCACATCAACGTGGGTACGGGCAAGGAAGTGTCTATCCGCGAAGTGGCAGAGAAAATCATGAAGGAAATCGGCTTCAAGGGTGAACTGCGCTGGGATGCATCGAAACCGGACGGCACACTGCGCAAGCTGACGGACGTAAGCAAGCTGCACAGCCTGGGATGGCACCATAAAGTAGAAATAGACGAAGGTATTCACCGCTTGTATGAATGGTACCTGAAAGGTATCTGCATCAATCATCAGACGGTATAAGAAAGTATTTTTCTATTGTCCAATTCAAAAGTTTTTTATAGCTTTGTAGTGATTATCCAAAAAATAAAGAATTCTAAAGAATGTTCAATGAAAAAACGATAGAACAAGTTTGGACGCTTGCACGTACAGTGGAAGGATTCAATCCGGACATTATACGAAAAGATGCCTGTGGAGCATGGATTATGAAAAGCCAGTATGGCAACAGGGATTCTATCTATGGCTGGGAAATTGATCACGTTTATCCCCTGTCAATGGGAGGAACTGACGAGATGGCCAATCTTCGTGCCATGCAATGGGAAAACAATGTAGCAAAAGGAGATGACTATCCAGTGTACAAGTCGAAAATCCAAGCTGAGGGAAATAAAAACATCTACAAGGAAGAACAATATACAGTAAATGACAGCCTTCAAGAAAGACTGAAACAATTATATAATTAAGCTATTCTCCTTACGCCTTATAAACATGCAATTCAAATATATTTATATAAAGAATCTTTTTGGCCTGTACAACTATAATATTGAGTTTTTCCGTGAAGACGAAAATAAGCTGACAATCCTTACTGCCCCTAACGGATACGGAAAAACAACTGTACTGACAATCTTGGACAGTTTGTCGCCTGAATCTTTGTATTATTTCTATCTGCTGAAATATGAAATGATTGAAATCGGACTGAGTGATGGTACACGTTTACTCATTGACCAGTTTTTTTCAGAAAAAGAGAACCAAGAAAAAGATAAAACAAGCGACATAAAACAAGCTTCTGTGAAAGAGGTACGTTTCAGTTGGCTAAATGAAGATAGTTCTGTTTTATGCCATTTTCTGTATAATGACAATGTGATCAGAAAAGCTAAAAGGAATCTCGGATTTCGACATGAGCTACTGTTTGAAAACTGGGGACAAGATTCCAGCAAGTCTGACAAAGAGCTTCTAAGAAATAAAAGATTTAATGAATATATCGCCCATGATATAGGACAGGATATTTTTCTGATGCAACTGGAAAGTTTGCGGACAAAGTTTATCCATGCTAACCGCATCTACAATGAAGCAAACGAAAAAAATGATGTCCTTCCTATCCAAAAGATTCGCCAGAAATTACAAAAATATCTGAGCTGGGCTTATCAAAACTATCTGCAACAATCACAACGGATTGACAGCCAGTTTATCAAACGGGTTATTTCGAAAGAAAAAGCTACTATCTCAGAACAAGAATACAGCCAACTGGCTGAAAAGGTGATGCAGAAACGTGATGAGTTGTTTTATTTCAGATTAACTGACAATATCGCCATTCCGTCATACGATAAAGAAAATAGCTTCATTTTATATAATTACATCAAAGGATTAGGAGAAAAATACGACAATTACGGCAATTTAGTGGAAAAACTCAATTTGTTTAACAAACTTCTCCAAACAAAAAAATTTGCCCAAAAAAACATCACATTCTCTCCACAACATGGCTTCCAAATTATTTCAGCTAACGGAGATATGCTGGATGAAAATCTCTTATCAAGTGGAGAACAAAATGAAATTGTATTACTCTTTCTGCTAATATTTGAGGTTTCAGACAATTCCGTGCTCCTAATAGACGAGCCGGAAAATTCATTACATGTGGTCTGGCAACAGAATTTCCTGGATGACATTCTGGAAATTGCAAGAATCAAGAACCTGCAAGTGATAGTTTCGACTCATTCTATCAGCATCGTTTCGAGAGGCCAGGAGAATGCCATCGACTTATATTATCTTCAAAACAAATGATGCCATGAGGAACACAGTCTTAGAAGCTACCGCATTGCAGGAAAAAAAAGCGGAAATAACCGGAATGTGTTACCATGAGGCCAACGAAGGAAAGGTGTTCGTCATTGTGGAGGGAGCTGACGATGAAAAAATATACAGGTGCTTTCTGGACGAACGGAAAGTTACGTTTTACATCGCAAAGAATTGTCTGTATGTAGTAGAACTTTTAAAGGAATTAAAAACAAACCCTTCTTTTAGAGACAGACTTATCGGTATCAAGGATGCGGATTTTGACCATATTCTGGGCAGGAGTTATCCGGATTTGGGAAACTTATTCCTGACTGATTATCATGATATAGAAATGACAATACTCTCGAATAGTTTTGAAGATTTCCTGAAAGCTGAATACAAGCTACCGAATGCAACTCCGCTTATCGAAAAAGTGGCAGAAGACCTCAAAAGCCTGTCATATTTAAGACTGTATAATGAAGTGACAGTAGCAAGCAAAAAACAGGAGGGTATTGAACTGGATGGCATAAATTTTAATGACATTACTTATGCTAAATTGTATGATGGGGAAAATGCAATTCCGTGGGAGCATTGTCTCTGCCATGTGAAATCGAAATGCAATAATGCCAGACTGGGGCACTTTCCTACTGTCGAAATGATGGAACTTTTTGTGAATGATTTTACCAATCCTGACTTAAGGCAACTGACTAGAGGACATGACCTGGTGTATGCCTTGCAAGTACGCTTACAGGAACTTAGCGGAAATGACCCATGGGGATACAATGGCTTATGCCTGATGTTAAGAAGCAGATGTTGTACATGGGAAAAGTTTGAAGAAACAGACTTGTACCAGCATTTGAATATATGGATGGAGGAAAGAGACCGTAACTTATGGAATGAAAAAGTAGCATAGAATCCCCCACATAGATATCACGATTTGCTTTATCAAATAAAATCTATAAAAACATGAAGAATTATACCATTGCCGTAGCCGGCACGGGCTATGTGGGGCTATCCATTGCTACCTTGCTATCACAGCATCATCAGGTGACGGCTGTAGACGTAATTCCTGAAAAGATAGAAAAAATCAATCACCGCATCAGCCCGATTCAGGATGAGTACATCGAAAAGTATTTAGCGGAAAAGGAACTGAACCTGACCGCTACACTGGACGGGGCTTCAGCTTACCGGAATGCGGATTTCGTGGTGATTGCCGCTCCCACCAACTACGACCCGGTGAAGAATTATTTTGATACGTCGCATGTAGAAGAGGTGATTGACCTGGTACTGGAAGTGAACCCGGATGCGGTGATGGTAATCAAGAGTACCATCCCAGTGGGCTACTGCCGCAGCTTGTACGTGAAGTATGCGGAAAAATTCCGCTCCACTCCTGCCCTTGCGGGAAAGAAATTCAACCTGCTATTCTCACCGGAGTTCTTGCGTGAGAGCAAGGCGCTGTACGATAACCTCTACCCCAGCCGTATCATCGTGGGCTTCCCGAAACTGATTAACGGACGCGACGAGGAGAACGCGGCTATTCAGGCGATTGCCGGGGAAGATCTGGAGGAAAAGGCGCATGAGTTTGCGGCGCTGTTGCAGGAGGGTGCCTTGAAGCCGGACATCGATACGCTGTTTATGGGACTGAAAGAGGCAGAAGCGGTGAAGCTGTTTGCCAATACTTACCTGGCTCTGCGTGTAAGCTACTTCAATGAGCTGGATACGTATGCAGAGGTGAAAGGACTGAACACACAGGCCATCATTCAGGGTATCTGCCTGGACCCGCGCATCGGTTCGCATTATAACAATCCTTCTTTTGGCTACGGAGGCTACTGTCTGCCGAAGGATACCAAGCAGTTGTTGGCCAACTACCAGGATGTGCCGGAGAACCTGATTCAGGCCATTGTGGAGAGCAACCGCACACGTAAGGATTTCATTGCCGACCAGGTGCTGAAGAAAGCGGGATACTACGACTATTACAACCGCGGGGATTATAGTCCGGAAGCGGAGAAGGAATGTGTCATCGGGGTATATCGCCTGACCATGAAGTCGAACAGCGACAATTTCCGCCAGAGCAGCATCCAGGGAGTAATGAAACGTATCAAAGCGAAGGGTGCCACGGTCATCATCTATGAACCGACTTTGGAAGACGGCACTACGTTCTTCGGCTCAAAGGTGGTGAACAACCTGGAGGATTTCAAGAAGCAGAGCAACGCCATCATTGCCAACCGCTACGATGCGTGTCTGGATGACGTAAAGGAAAAAGTTTATACACGCGATATTTTTAGAAGAGACTAGTTACAGTTAATAATTAACAATGAATAATGAAAAACGGGTACGTGCACCGTTCTTCATTCTTCATTATTCATTCTTCATTATTCATTTTTCATTTTTCATTATGGAGACTTTCAAACGTAACATACTGATTACCGGCGGTGCCGGATTTATTGGCAGCCACGTGGTGCGCCTGTTCGTAAACAAGTATCCGGAATACCGTATCATCAACCTGGACAAGCTGACGTATGCGGGGAACCTGGCGAACCTGAAAGACATTGAGAACCAGCCGAACTATGTGTTCATAAAGGCGGACATCTGCGACTACGAGAAGATGCAGGAGCTGATGGAACTGTATCACGTGGACGGTATCATTCACCTGGCTGCAGAGAGCCATGTGGACCGAAGCATCAAGGATCCGTTTACCTTTGCACGCACCAACGTGATGGGTACGCTGTCGCTGCTGCAGGCGGCTAAGGTGTACTGGGAAAGTCTGCCGGAGAAGTATGAGGGCAAGCGTTTCTATCACATCTCTACCGACGAGGTGTACGGGGCACTGGAGATGACGCATCCGGAGGGTATCGAGCCGCCGTTCACTACCACGGCTTCGTCGTCGGAACATCACCTGGCGTACGGGAAGGATTTCTTCTACGAGGATACGAAGTATAATCCGCACAGCCCCTACTCTGCCAGCAAGGCGAGCAGCGACCACTTTGTGCGGGCGTTCCACGACACGTACGGCATGCCGACCATCGTGACGAACTGTTCGAACAACTACGGGCCGTATCAGTTCCCGGAGAAACTGATTCCGCTGTTCATCAACAACATCCGTCACCGCAAGCCGCTGCCGGTATACGGTAAGGGGGAAAACGTGCGCGACTGGCTGTATGTGGTGGATCATGCGCGGGCTATCGACGTGATTTTCCATAACGGGAAGACGGCAGAAACGTATAACATCGGCGGTTTCAATGAGTGGAAGAACATTGACATTATCAAGGTAGTAATCAACACGGTAGACCGTCTGCTGGGCCGTAAGGAGGGTGAAGACATGGACCTAATTACCTACGTAACCGACCGCCTGGGCCACGACATGCGTTATGCCATCGACTCTACAAAGCTGCAGAAAGAACTGGGCTGGGAACCGAGCCTGCAGTTTGAAGAGGGCTTAGAAAAGACAGTGCGCTGGTACCTGGACAACCAGGAATGGATGGACAACGTGACGAGCGGTGACTACCAGAAGTATTATGACTCGATGTATAAGGGACGATAACCAAGAACTAAAATAAAGGAAGAAAGTATCTGCATTTCAAATCCACTGAAATACAGATACTTTTTTCATCATAAGGTCACTTGACAAATATACAAAAGCTGCATACAAAAAAATTATACATCTTATCTGAAATAACGGGAAAGAACAATCAATCTAATCATTTATTTTGTATCTTTGTGTATAAAATAATCAGTTTATATGGAAATAGGGATATTAAATATACTGGATAAAAAAGATATAAGTGCAGAACGCATTGTATTGCAAGTAAGAGAAGATTGTAACAGCTGGGCATTTATTCTTTTCTGTAATACCTCAAAAGATGAAGGTTGCAGAAAATCTTTTATATTTCCCAACATGGAAATCCATAAAGGTGACATGATTACTATATACTCCAAAAGAGGCACAGAGAAAAAACAAAAAATATCCAATGGAAATATAAATCATATTTTATATTGGAAAGAAGATAATTCGATATGGGAGAAAAACACAACTGCACTATTAGTCAAAGTAGCAGATTTCACATATAAAAGCATATAAAATGAATTTTCTCTTCTGGAATATAAATAAAAAAAATACAAGTTTCTTATTTGATAAAATAAGTATTCTAATACAGAATGAGCATATTGATGTTTGTATGCTTGCAGAACTGGATCAAGCAGATACGGCAAAACTATTACATATCATTAACTCAAGAAACGGTAATTCCTATAAGATAGTCCAATGTCTAGTATGGAAAAAAATCGTGATTATAAGTAAAAAAAACATCGATATAAGTACATACGACGAAAGCGGTAAAAGGATTGGTGCTTTTAAAATAAAAAGTGATATATTTGAAAAAGAAGTTCTATTATTTCCAATCCACTTTTATGACAAAAAAAACTATGACTCTACAGAACAAAATGAACGAATAGAAAAAATTAAAAAGTTCATAGATGATACCGAAAGCAGACATGGAGAAAGTAATTTATCTATAGTATGCGGAGACTTCAATTTAAACCCTTTTGAGATTCCAATGATAAAAACAAAAGGAATGCATGCCGTCATGGAAAAAGACATAGCCAAAAAAGGTGAAAGAATTGTAGACGGAGATGCGTACAAGTTTTTTTATAATCCCATGTGGGGATTTTATGGCGACAATGGGAAAGGAAATGTATCGGGAACTTATTTCCTACAACGATCATTGAATGTAGAATTATTCTGGCATTTACTTGATCAGGTTCTCATCAGAAAAGGACTCATAGATTATTTTGAAGATTCACAATTAGATATAATCACAACCATAGATGGGAATAGCTTATTAAACAGAAACGGTTCTATTAACAACAAAGATTATTCAGATCATTTGCCACTAAAATTTCGAATAAACATCTAAAAATATATACCATGTGTAAAAGTTTATGGCCTGATATTACTGCTAAAAGGGAAGAAACTCCTAAGGATATTCTGCAGCAGCAAGCAAATTTCTTATCGGAAAATACAAATGGGAAAATCGTCGGAAATATAGAGATTTCTGAGGGTAGTAACTTTGAGATTGAAAAAGATTTAAGAACTTTGATAAGACGAACGGAGCAAGACCTTTGTTATAAACTCTATATTACTGCGACTCACATGGGGGGTGTTCGTTTTTTATTACTTAGCATGTTACAAAATCCCATCGAAATCTATCCATGCCATCTGAAAGATGAAGTAAATGAAGTAGAATATAAAGACCTAGAGAATATGGATAGTTTCATAGCTAGATTAAAAGAAATTCTTCAAAGTCCTAAAATAAGCACATTGCTGTCAAACTTAATATGAAATTATGAAAAGATATTGCCAGACACTGGAGCTTTATGACGATAAGGAGCTGATTGAGGCCTACGTGGCAGAACATGCACACGTGTGGGAAGAGGTGAAAGCGGGTATCCGCGAGGTGGGTATCACGGACATGCAGATTTACATTGACGGAAACCGCCTGTTCATGATTATGGATACCACGGATGAGTTTGACATGGAACGGGATTATGCACGGCTGGCTACACTGCCCCGTCAGGCGGAATGGGAAGCGCACATGGCGAAGTTCCAGAAAGCTGCTCCGGGAGCTACCTCGCAGGAGAAATGGAAGCTGATGACGCGGATATTTAAGCTGTAATGAGTGAATAATGAATAATTAAAAATTAAAAACGAGTGGATGTTTTCTCTTTTGACAAAAGAACAGAAAGACAAAAGATTTAATAATAAAGTGAAAACGGGATGCTTTTACCGCTTTTACTTTTTAACTATTAACTTTTAACTCTATATGTTCTTCTGTTCTTATGTCTAAAAATATATGCTCATGAAAAAGTTATTGTCATTGCCACCGAATCTGGTGGAATGTTTTCACGATATTATGCACGCGGACCACAAGGAGTGGTTCTGCACATCGGACCCGGTGGGAAAGAAACTGGGTTCGGGAGGTGGTACGGCCTGGCTACTGAATGCTTGCCGGGAGGAAGAGGATAAGGATGCCGCACTGGGCGACTGGCTGGCACGGGAGAAGCGTATCCTGCTGCATGCAGGGGGACAGAGCCGCCGTCTGCCGGGCTATGCGCCGTCGGGCAAGGTACTGACGCCGATACCGGTGTTCCGCTGGGCACGCGGACAGCGCATCACACAGGACTTGCTGTCGCTGCAGCTGCCGCTGTATGAGGAAATCATGGAGCGGGCACCGGAAGGGCTGCGTACACTGATTGCGAGCGGCGACGTGTACATCCGTGCCACGGAACCGCTGCAGGAGATTCCGGATGTGGACGTGGTGTGCTACGGCTTGTGGGTGGACCCGGAACTGGCGAAGAACCACGGGGTGTTCGTGTCGTCGCGGAAGGAACCGGAGAAGCTGGACTTCATGCTGCAGAAACCGAGCGTGGAGGAAATGGGCCAGCTGATGCAGGATTACCTGTTCCTGATGGACATCGGTATCTGGCTGCTGAGCGACCGTGCCATCGAGCTGATGGTGAAACGTTCTACCGACAAGGACGGGGACGTGAAGTTCTACGACATGTATTCGGAGTTCGGACTGGCACTGGGAGCGCATCCGCGCATCGTGGATGAGGAGCTGAACAGCCTGAAGGTGGCTATCCTGCCGCTGCCGGGCGGTGAGTTCCACCACTATGGTACGAGCCGGGAGATGATTTCGTCGACACTGGCGGTGCAGAACTGCGTGACGGACCAGCGGGCGATTATGCACCACAAGGTGAAACCGCATCCGGCGGTGTTCGTGCAGAATGCGGAGATGGAGTTCCCGCTGACGGCAGACAACGCGGAGGTGTGGGTGGAAAACAGCCACGTGGGCAAGAGCTGGACACTGCACAGCCGGAACATCATCACGGGGGTGCCGCGCAACAACTGGGCGCTGAACGTGCCGGAAGGGGTGTGCATCGACGTGGTGCCGATGGGCGAACGGGAGTTTGCCGCACGTCCGTACGGTTTTAACGATAAATTCAAGGGGAGCCTGAAGGAGGCTTCTACGGCATATCTGGGCCGTCCGGTGACGGAATGGCTGGCGGAAAGAGGTCTGACAGCGGACGAAATCCGGGGCTGTGAGGACTTGCAGTCGGCTGCGATTTTCCCGGTGACAGACTCGATAGAGGATTTGGGCACGGTGCTGCAATGGATGACGGATGGCGGACAGGGTGAAGCCGGACGGGCTATCTGGCAGAAGGCACGGAAGGTATCGGCCGACGAGATTTCGGCGTATGCAAACCTGCGACGGCTGTTCGCCCAGCGGGAGGTGTTCCGCAAGGAGAACTGGAGCCTGCTGGCCAAGAACCAGGAACGGAGCGTATTCTATCAGGTGGACTTGCAGGAGGCAGCGGAAGCGTTTGCCAAAGGGGGCATCGCCCTGCCGGAGGAACTGCCGGAAGGGACTTCCCTGCTGAAGCGTATCAGCGACGCGATGTTTCGTGCGAAAGTGCGCGAACTGGAGGGGAATCCGGAAGCGAAGGAACTGGAGGCACGGGCGTTCGGACTCATGCGCCAGGGACTGACCAGCACGATGGATTACCGCCAGCAGCCGAAGTTGTCGGTGTATGCGGACCAGATTGTGTGGGGACGCAGCCCGGTGCGTATCGACATTGCAGGGGGATGGACGGATACCCCACCCTATAGCCTGATGGAGGGCGGAAATGTGGTGAACCTGGCCATTGAGCTGAACGGACAGCCGCCGCTGCAGGTGTACGTGAAACCGTCGAAGGAGTACCGCATCACACTGCGCTCGATTGACCTGGGGGCCATGGAGGTGGTGTCTACCTACGAGGAGCTGCAGGATTTCAACAAGGTGGGTTCGCCTTTCTCTATTCCCAAGGCAGCACTGGTACTGGCAGGGTTCCATCCTGATTTCTCCATGGAACGGTTTGCTTCGCTGGAGACACAGCTGAAGGCGTTCGGCACGGGTATTGAAGTGACGCTGCTGTCGGCCATTCCGGCGGGTTCGGGACTGGGTACCAGCTCTATCCTGGCGGCTACGGTGTTAGGGGCGCTGAATGATTTCTGCGGCCTGAACTGGGACAAGCAGGGCATCGGAAGCCGTACACTGGTATTGGAACAGTTGCTCACTACCGGAGGCGGCTGGCAAGATCAGTACGGGGGTGTGTTGCACGGGGTGAAGCTGCTGCAGACGCAACCGGGATGGCACCAGGAACCAAAGGTGCGCTGGCTGCCGGATTACCTGTTCACGAGCGACGAGTACCGCAAGTGCCATCTGCTGTATTACACGGGCATTACGCGTACGGCCAAGGGCATCCTGGCGGAGATTGTGAAGGGCATGTTCCTGAACTCGAACCGTCACCTGCACCTGCTGGAGCAGATGAAGGGTCACGCCATGGATATGTACGATGCCATCCTGCGGAATGATTTCGAGGAAACGGGACGACTGATACGGAAGACGTGGAAGCAGAACCAGCTGCTGGATGAGGGTACGAATCCGGCAGCGGTACAAGCCTTGACGGAACGGATTGACGACCTCTGCCTGGGATATAAGTTGCCGGGGGCCGGGGGCGGCGGTTACCTGTACATGGTGGCCAAGGATCCGGATGCGGCGGTGCGTATCCGCCGGATTCTGACAGAGGAACGTCCGAACGAACGGGCACGCTTCGTGGAGATGAGTTTATCGAACAAGGGACTGGAAATCAGTAGAAGCTGAGATGGAAAAGATTGGATTAGTAAGAACCAGGGACGGAAAGAGTTTCCTGGTTCCTTTTATTTTGATTACTTCCCTCTTTTTTCTGTGGGGAGTGGCACACAGTATTCTGGATGTGCTGAACAAACATTTTCAAGATACACTGGAGATTACCCGCACGCGCTCGGCCCTGATTCAGGCGGTGGTATACGGAGGGTATTTTATCATGGCACTGCCGGCAGGACGGATTATCCGCCGCTTCGGCTACCGCACGGGGGTGCTGACGGGCCTGGTGCTGTATGGCATCGGGGCGTTGCTGTTCATTCCGGGAGGACGGATTCAGTCGTTTGAGTTTTTCCTGCTGGCACTGTTCGTCATCGGTTGCGGACTGACCTGCCTGGAAACGGCCTCGAACCCGTATGTCACGGTGCTGGGTGAACCGGAAGGCAGTGAGCGGCGTATCAACCTGGCCCAGTCGTTCAACGGACTGGGCTGGATTTGCGGCCCGCTGGCAGGAGGCTTCTTCCTCTTTGCCGGAGGAGGTGACGTGACTACTCCTTACGCGGTGCTGGGTACGGTGGTGCTGTGCATCGCCATCCTTTTTTCGCGGGTGAAACTGCCGGAAATAGGCCGGGAAGCAGAAAGCGAACAGGCTGAAGCGAGCGGGAAATCGTTGTGGAGAACGACCTCGTTCACGGTGGGACTGCTGTCGCTTTTCCTTTACGTGGCTGCACAGACGGGCATCAACAGTTTTTTCATCAACTACGCCACCGAAAATGCGGGTGTTTCGGCACAGGAGGCTTCGGTATGGCTGTCGTTCGGCGGCATGGGACTGTTCATGGCCGGACGCATGGGCGGAAGCTGGCTGATGCGCTTCGTGAAGGGGGAAAAAGTGCTGGCCGTTTGTGCGGCTGGTGCCTGTGTATGTATGGCGGCAGTCATTCTGATGCCGGGTGGAGCAGGATGGTATTTCCTGTTACTGTGCTTTTTATGTGAATCGATTATGTTTCCTACTATTTTTTCCTTATCTTTGCGCCACGCTGGCACACAAACCAAACAGGCTTCTTCTTATCTGATTATGTCGATTGTAGGAGGAGCAGTGGCTCCCTTGTTAATGGGGCTCATAGCCGACCGTATTTCCATGGCAGTGGGATTTATCGTACCGCTGATTTGCTTTATGGAAATCTGGGGATTCGCAGCAAGATACAGAAAACTATCGTAATGGTTTTGTCACATTATCGTACACAGGCAACGGATTATCCATATAAACGCACACAAACGTATGCTGAAACTAAAAGATATAAAAATCGTTGAATCGAAGAAAGAGCTGGAGGCTCTTCCGGAAGGGAAACTGTTAATCAATACCATCAATGCGCACTCCTATAATACGGCTCTGAAGGATACGTTCTTTGCCGAAGCGCTGATGAAAGGGGATGCACTGATTCCCGACGGAGCAAGTATCGTGATGGCTTGCCGGAAACTGAAAGCAAAAAGCCAGCCGACAGAACGTATTGCCGGATGGGACTTGTTTACCATGGAGATGGAACGGCTGAACCAGAAGGGAGGTACCTGCTTCTTCATGGGAAGCAGCGAAAAAGTGCTGAATCTGATTCGGGAAAAAGCAAAAACGGTCTACCCCAACATCCGGATTGAAACGTACTCCCCACCCTACAAGCCGGAATTCTCGGAGAAAGAGAACCGGGCAATCATCGAAGCCATCAACCGGGCTAATCCGGACTTGTTGTGGATTGGCATGACGGCTCCCAAACAGGAGAAGTGGGCATACCGCCATTGGAATGAACTGGACATTCACTGTCATTGCGGCACCATCGGTGCGGTGTTCGACTTTTTTGCCGGCACCATGGAACGGGCTCCTCTGTGGTGGCAGGAACATAGTCTGGAATGGTTGTACAGACTGCTGAAAGAACCGAAACGAATGTGGCGCCGATACATTATCGGAAACACGTTGTTTATCTGGAATATCTTTAGAGAAATGTGACTAGCAAATCAGGGGTTGAAACACTAATAAAAAACATAGCGCATGAAAACAAAATATGACGCCTATAACAGTTGGGTAAGCTTTTTTATCGTTACTTGTGAAACGCTTATTACGGGAGGATTGTTCTATCTGTTGTTTCTCACTACGGAAGATACGCCATGGCACAAGATTCTGCAGGCACCGCACCTGCAGGTCATACTGACAGTAATGCTTTGCTACTTCGTATCGGCCATGCAAGCTGGCGTGGTACTTTACCGGCGTAAGGTATATGCCTACCAGATTCTGGGTAAGGTATTGAGAAGTACAATCTGCTTCGGAATATTATCAGGGGTAGTGTTGGAGCTGGGACGATTCATGGATGCCTGGTCGTATTTCTACCTGACTTTTTTAGGGCTGCTGTTTATTTCGCTGTCTGTATTCCGTATCCTCATGCGATGGGGGTTGAAAAGATACCGTTCGAAAGGTGGTAACCTGCGCTATGTGGTGCTGGTGGGTAGTTCGGAAAACAACCGCGAACTGTATTATGAACTGACGACTCAGGACTGGACCGGATTCAGGGTAAAAGGGTATTTCGACTTTGAGCCGAACCCGAAGTTTCCACAGGAATGTCCGTACCTGGGAAAGCCCCAGGACGTGAAAGAATACCTGGAAAAGAACGGAAATACGCATTACCTGTTCTGCTGTCTGCCTTCGAAGGAACATGTCATTATCCGTTCGCTGATTAATTACTGCGAGAACCACCTGGTGCATTTCTACAGTGTGCCAAACATTTACAACTATCTGCAGAACCGGGTATATTTCAATATGATAGGAAACGTACCTTTCCTGAGCCTACGACCAGACCCGCTGAGCCGGACGGGCAACAAGATGATGAAACGGGCGTTCGACATTGTGTTCTCACTGCTGTTTCTGTGTACGCTCTTCCCGATTATCCTGCTCATTGTGACCATTATCACCAAGCTGACGATGCCGGGACCAGTATTCTTCAAACAAAAACGAAACGGGCTGAACGACAAGGAGTTCTACTGCTATAAGTTCCGGAGCATGAGGGTGAACACACAGGCCGACTCGCTGCAGGCTACCAAGAATGACCCGCGCAAGACACGCTGGGGAAACATTATGCGAAAAACGAGTATCGACGAACTGCCGCAGTTTATCAATGTGCTGCTGGGCGACATGAGCGTGGTAGGTCCCCGACCGCACATGCTGAAACACACGGAGGAATATTCGAAACTGATTAACAAGTATATGGTGAGACACTTCGTGAAGCCGGGCATCACGGGCTGGAGCCAGGTGACGGGCTATCGCGGAGAAACCAAGGAGCTGAAGGATATGGAAGGACGTATCCGTGGAGATATATGGTATATCGAACACTGGAGCTTCGGCCTGGACTTGTTCATCATCTATAAAACGGTGATGAATGCTATACATGGGGAAAAGAACGCATACTAAGACTTAATGAAAATTTATTTATAACCAAAGTTTTATGAATCATTTTTTAAGGCGGGGTATCTGCCTGGGAGCATGGGTGGCCGGTTGCGGCATGGCTCATGCACAGCTGGCCGCGGTGAAAACGAACGCACTGCTGTGGGGGAACCTGACGCCGAACATTTCAATGGAGCTGGTGACAGCTTCCAAATTCAGTCTGGAAGGGACTGTGTTTTACGGACTAAACAAGACGCCGCTGGATGCCCAGCTGAAAGGGGCACAGGCGGAGTTCAGGTATTGGATTTCTGGGAGGCCGATGGCGCGCTCGTTCATCGGCTTATCTGTAAGCGGACTAAGGTATACGGTGGTGCACAAGGGAAAGGCGCACCAGGGAGAAGCTGCAGGACCGGGACTGACATACGGCTATGCCTGGCCGCTGAGCAAACGGTTCAACCTGGAATTCTCGGCCGGAGTAGGTGCCCTGTGGTATAGGGAGAAGAAATATCCGGAGGGTACATACCTGAAAAAAGAAGAGTATAATGCAAACGGAGTGAAGTGTGTGCCGACAGAAATAGCGGTGTCATGCTGCTATTTATTCTAAGAAGCTGAAGCGTATGAATAGGAAAAGAATAAGCCGCATCGGGAAATATGTACTGGTTACGATGCTGCTGACTGCTGTCCCCGCAAGCGGATGGGCGCAGCGAATGATCAAGGTGAGCGGCACGGTTTACAACATTGCGGACAAGAAAAAGAAGGTTCCGTTCTCGGGAAGCGTGGTCTATGTATATAGCTGCAAGACAGTGGCGGCCGCAAAGGACCTGAAGAACAGTCTGGACAAGGATAATATCAATTTCGCACTGTTCATGAACGAAGATGAAAGGGCGGAAACGGATGCCAACGGGTATTACGAGATTCTGGTGCCGGACAACGGGGCACTGGTGTTCAAAGCGGGCCTGAACAAGGCCATTCTGGAAAAGGTGAGCAACCGCATGAAAATAGACGTAGAAGTGGATGACGGTATCTATCTGAAGGAGGTAGTGGTAACGGGAGAGCTGAAGCAGATTCAGCCGGAACCGAAGGCCAGCCGACTGATAGGTAACCGTTTTTATCCTTATAATACGTTCCTGGTCCCACATGGAGAAGGCAACAAGTATTCGCGCCTGATTGTGCAGCCGTATGTGCTGAACTGTGTGACCAACGACACGGTGGCTTTCCTGAAGCCGCTGGTATACGACGGCAAAGAATATCACCTGACCCAGACCCGACGAATGGGGTACGACCTGAAAAGGGATCCTCTGGAGCCTTATATCCAGTCACGGCCGCTGGTGAATGAGCGGATGGTGATTGAATGGCAAGACACGGTGACGGTGCCCGACCCGAACGTGAATTACAGTTGCTATGCGGACTTCTGTATAGAGGACTACAACAATGTTCCGTTCAGAAAAACGTATCAGATTAATACATGCGAGAACAAGCGCCCCCTGAAATTCCTGCAATATGACCTGATAGCCCTGGATATGGATTTCCAGAAATATCCGGAGAAGGCACAGGTGGAGAAGTTTGACACGGAGGACCAGGTGGAGCTCAGCTTTGAAATCAACTCGGACCGGCTGACGGACGACCCGAAGAACCAGGAGAGCCTTGCCGGAATACGGAAGAAACTGAACCTGATTCTGAACGAGCCCGGCGCCCTGCTGAAAGAGTTTCACGTCATCGGCAAGGCATCGCCAGAAGGATATTACCAGAAAAATCTGCAGCTGGCCCAGAAACGTATGCAGTGGATTCAGCAGGAGGTTATCGGGGTACTCCCCCATGCGGTAGCCGAACGCGTGTATCAGAACCCGCAGGCGGAAGTGGCTTCATGGAACGAGGTGGCCGAACTGCTGGAGAAGGACAGCCTGATGGAAACGGCCGGTTTCATCAGAAAGGTTGTAAGAGAACTGCCCGACCAGATGAACCGGCAGGGACAGCGAATCAAGGCCTCCAAGGACTACCGTACGGTGATTGTGCCTTACCTGGAGCAGCTGAGACAAGTGAAGTACCTGTGCCGCTATGACATCTACCGGGAACCGACCGACAAGGAGGTGATGGCGGCTTACCGGAGAAAAGGACTGAACGGGATGTACACCCGGTATGAATACTGGAAGCTGCTGCAATTGCTGAAGGACAGTCAGGAAAAGGAGGCGGTGGCACGCAAGGCATACGAAGAATCGCTAAGCATGAAGCGTCCATGGGTGCTGGCCGGAAACACGCTGGCCAAGCTGTACCTGGAAAAGGATGTGACCGACACGCAGATACTGGAACCGCTGATAGACCGTACCATCTTTACCGTGAACTATGAAAGGAAAAACATGGATACGGGAAGAACGGAGATTATCAACCCGATTGAGGTGGTGGTGAACCAGCTGTGCATGTACATCAAAGCGGGCGACTTTGAGAATGCCAGTGTCATGGCCAAGCTGATTCCGGCGGATTACAAGGAATTTGACCTGGTGAAGGCATACGCATGGGCCATGGGCGGCTATTTCCAGGGAGGAAATACGCCTGAAGAGACGCAGCGAGCCGCAGAGACCTTCCGCACCATCTGCCAGTCGTCCGTACAGAACGAGGCGGTGATGAACCTGGCACTGGAAACGCCGCAAGGAAACGCACAGGCGGAAAAGGTGCTGGAACAGATGGCGGACGAGAGTCCGGTGAAATGGTACCTGAAGGCGGTGACGGAAGCCAGAAAGGGAGACGTAGGACTGACGGAAGCGGCTCTGTATCTGGTGAGATGTTTCAACCTGGACCAGAAGATGATTGTCACTGCCCAGAACGACGGTGAATTCACGAAAGAGATTGTGGAAACGGCGTTGGAGATGTATAAGAATCAGTAATCATGAAAATAAACAGAAAGACTTTATATATAGCTGCCCTCGGCTATTTGTGGATGGGCGGAACGGAAACCATCCTCGCACAGGATGCCACAGCCGATTCGGTAAAAACCGGCTTTTTCAACGCGATGGATTATGTGAGACAGAAAAGGTATATCCCTGCCGGAAGGGTGATTGACCCCAAGGCCAGGGGATGGAATTCTTCCTTGTCGATTTTTGCTGGTGCCGGGAAACTGGGAGGCGGAGCGGCAGGCCCCTACTCCAAAGAATTCGGTATCGCCTTCACAAAGGATGTAACCTCGTTCAACAGTTACCGTCTGGCCGTAGAAGGGGCGGTGAACGAACAGATTGGAAGAGGCGGCGTGGAAATAGCGCACATGTTCCGGATACTGGATTACCTGAGAGGCTACAAGGACGACCTGCGATGGGACCTGGAAACGGTACTGGGTATCGGCATCTACGGGACGAAAAACAAGGTTTCAAAGGAACGTTTCGTAGCTGGAGGCATACACGGCGGACTGCATGTGAACTACCATCTGCACAACCACCTGGACCTGTTTCTGGAACCGAGGGTGAATCTTTTTACCGACGGCATCAACGGACTGGAGTCGCAGAAGAGATATGACATCGGTGCCCAGGCGATGGCCGGACTGACTTACCGGTTTACCGGACTGAACAAGACTTCCGGTCCTTCGGCCAACTCCGGCGCACTGGACAACCTGTTCTACGAAATTTATGCGGGTATTCAGGGAGATTATTCTGCCAGAATACGAAAGGCACCGATAATGAATGGGGTACTGGAACCCGTAGGTCCGGTAATGGGTATCAGCATGGGAAAATGGTTCCTGCCTTTCGGGGTAAGGGGAACCTTGTTTGCCGGAGTGCATAATACCCTCTCCGAGAAGGGCACTGAAAAGATAAAAGAAGGCTACGGAGGCGTGCGACTGGAGGCTATGGTCAACCTGAACCGTCTGTTCGACGACCGGGTGACTGACCCCCGACTGGAAGTAAACCTGATGGGAGGTGCGGAAGCCGGATTCGTGGCACACCGGGGAGCGACTTACGCCCGCAAAGTCAGACCTTTCACCGGACCGACACTCGGAGGACAGCTGGTGTATGCCGTAAACGACCACATCGGCGTATTCGGGCAGGCACGCTGGAGCAAGAACAGCTATACGCAAAATTTCTTGCACGGAACGAGCAGCAAACGCCGCATGCAGAACCTGAGCATAGAAATGGGGGTGCAGTACAGAAGACGCGAAGAATGTATTACCCGTCACCAATACCTGTTTGAACCCTATAACTTTGTATCGGTCGGCATGGGAGCAAATTACCCGATGCGTACCGGAGACCAGCAGCTGAAGGCCATGATGAAGCACCTGGGACAACAATTCTATGTGGGGTATGGAAGAAGATGGAGCAAATACTCATCGGTTAGAGGATACATCGAAATGGCGCATTATCCTTACAGTGTGAGCAAGCATGTATATCCCTTTACCCTCGGAGCGGACTACCTGGTAGACCTGAGCACCCTGGCCGCAGCGTATAACCCGGAAAGAATCTTTACGGTGGAAGGCCTGGCGGGTATTTTATACACGCACCACGGAACGGCACAAAAGGACTATTTCGGCGTACAGGCCGGGCTGAAAGAAACCGTGCGGATAAATGACCAATGGGGCGTCTTTGCGGAAGAAGTGCTGAGGGGCTACAAGGGAGCCATCACCCCGGGGGCCAGAACCTTGACGGAGAAGGGAATCTCCCTGCTTCCGTATGCGAATTTAGGGGTGAACCTGTACTTTTAGGCAGTTTTTTTATTAAACCTCACACATTTTGATAGATATCTTATCATTCCTTATCACGGTTTGGAAATATTGTATTATCTTTGACGCAGAATTAATAATTACATGAATATGAATAGTAGAATTTACATTCTGGCTATTGCACTGATGACAGGTGTAGGTGCAATGGCGCAAAACACGCAGCAAAACAGCAACGTAGAAAAGATTGAAAAATACACTGTACAGACCAACTTGTTTGGCGACAACTTGTTTGTAGGAGCCAACATCGGTGCACAGATGTATGTAGGCGACTACATTTCTAAAGGAAAAGCCGGCAAACTGATTACTCCGACATTCGAAATCAATGTAGGAAAATGGTTTACTCCAGTTATCGGACTGAGAGCGGGATTCGGCGGCTACCAAGCTAAAGGTTACTCAGTTAAAGATGCTGGTTTTGCCTACAAACGCGTAGACACCAACGTGTATCGCACCAAATGGGGAATCCTGCACTTGCACGGTGACGTAATGCTGAACTTCACCAACCTGTTCTGCGGCTACCGTGAAGACAGATTGTACAATGCAATTCCTTACGTGAGCATCGGTTACCTGCGCGGTATCGACAATAACGAAAACGAATTGTCAGGAGGTATCGGATTCATCAACCGTTTCCGTTTGAACAAGGCTTGGGACTTGAACTTGGAATTGAAAGGAAACATCAACAACGACGTGATGGACGGTATCCGTGGCGGAAAGAATATGGAAGGTTCTGCAGCCATCATGGTAGGTGCAACTTACCGCTTCAACCGCAGAGACTGGACTAGGGGTACCGGTATCTCGGCTGCTGAAATGCAGGCTGTACAGAATCAGCTTAAGAGCATGAACGAAGAAAATGCCAGCTTGAGAAACCGCGTAAATGCACTGGAAGAAGAAAAACGTAACCAGCCGGTTGTAACTGAAACCAAGGCTAGCAACAAGCTGCCGGATGCAACTGAATATGTAGCGTTCTTCGACATCAACAAGGCTTACCTGAGCGAAAAAGAAGCAGTGAATCTGGAAGCTTATGCAAACCTGATCAAGAAGTATCCTGAAAACAAATTCATCATCACAGGATATGCTGACAAGCAGACTGGTTCGGCTGAATTCAACGAACGCCTGAGCAAGCTGAGAGCAGAAGCTGTATACAATACACTGGTAGATAAATATGGTGTAAACAAGGATCAGCTGACAATGGAATACAAAGGTGGTGTTGACACTATGTTCCGCGAAAATCCGCGTCTGAGCCGCGCCGCTATCATCCGCATGGCAAAATAAAAAAAACACTAAAATCATAGGAAATCGCTGCACTTCCTTGAAAAAGGAGATGCGGCGATTTCTTTTTTTCATTCTTTCTCTTACATTTGCAAACTAACCTTTTTTACGTAACTTTTTAAACGAATTTAGATATGATCATAGCTGTTGACTTTGACGGTACTATTGTGGAACACCGCTATCCGGAAATCGGACGGGAAAAGCCTTTTGCCTTTGACACACTGAAAATGCTGCAAAAAGAGGGGCATCGGCTGATTTTGTGGACTGTAAGAGAGGACAAGCTGCTGGAAGAGGCCGTGGATTTCTGCCGACAGCATGGAGTGGAATTTTATGCGGTCAATACGAACTATCCGGAGGAACAGGAGGCGCATCAGCATTTCTCGCGGAAGCTGAAGGCGGATGTGTTCATTGACGACCGCAATCTGGGGGGAATGCTCGACTGGGGAAGCATTTACCGCATCATACATTACCGCCTGAAAATTGCGGATCTGGTGGCCGAAACGCTGGATGAAAGGCTGGAAGAGGGCATCGAACGCCGGAAACAGGAGAAGAAGAAAAGACAGGGCTTGTTTGGCAAGCTGTTCGGATGAGACACATCCGGAGAAGATACGAAAGAAGCTGTTTCACACACGGAGCATTCCGACAGTGAAACAGCTTCTTTTATTGTATCCCTTTTGGGGAGAATTATTCTACGTAGAGCACCAGTCCCTTAAGGTATTCACCTTCCGGATGGTAGATGTTGACCGGATGGTCACCCGGCTGGGTGAGCTGGTGAAGAATGCGCACGCTGCGTCCGCTCTGTGCAGCTGCGGTAAACACGGCGTTACGGAAGTCCTGCTTGTTCACCACCTGCGAACAGGAGAAGGTAAAGAGGATGCCGCCCGGACGTATCTTTTCGAAGGCCTTGGCATTGAGCTTGGTGTAACCGCGAAGGGCATTGCGCAGGGCATCGCGGTGCTTGGCAAAGGCCGGCGGGTCGAGGATAATCAGGTCGTACTGGTCGCCCATGCGGTCGAGGAACTTGAAGGCATCTTCCGCAAAGGCCTGGTGACGGGTATCGCCGGGGAAGTTGAGGGATACGTTCTCGTTGGTCAGGTCGATGGCCTTGGCAGAGCTGTCTACCGAGTGAACGAGGTTGGCTCCTCCCCTCATGGCATAGAACGAGAAGCCACCGGTGTAGCAAAACATATTGAGCACGTTACGGCCCTTGGCATAGCGTTCCAGCAGAGCACGGTTCTCACGCTGGTCGACGAAGAAACCGGTCTTCTGTCCCTTGAGCCAGTCTACGTGGAACTTCAGTCCGTTCTCCATGGCCACGTTCTCCGGACTTCCGCCTTTGAGGAAGCCGTTCTCAGTAGCCAGTAGGTCGGCCTTGAAGGGCAGCGTGGTTTCTGATTTATAATAGATGTGCTGGATGACGTCGCCCATCACTTCTTCGAGGGCTTCGGCCACTGCCATACGGTCGAGGTGCATGCCGGCAGAGTGTGCCTGCATGACGGCGGTATGGTCGTACACGTCGATAATCAGTCCGGGCAGGTTATCACCCTCGCCGTGTACCAGACGGTAGGTGTTGTTCTGAGGATTGCCCAACACGCCCAAGGCACAGCGGAGGTCTTTGGCCACCTGCAGGCGGCGTACCCAGAACGCGTGGTCGATGGGTTCCTGACGGAAGGACAGCACACGCACGGCGATGCTGCCAATCTGGAAATGTCCGCAGGCAATGAATTCTTTCTTGGAGGTGTAGACATCTACTACTTCACCTTCTTCCGGCTCTCCTTCCACGCGGGCGATGGCGCCGGAAAAGACCCAGGGATGAAAACGCTTGAGCGATTCTTCCTTTCCGGGTTTGAGAAATACTTTCTTATAGCTCATTTGTATGGTTTAAGTGATTAATCTTCGAGAATGTGTTCAGGGGCTTCCGTGCGTATCACGCGGTACTTGCCCGAAAGGCGAAGCTCTTCCAGGTACTGGTAGATGCGTACGCAGGCCCAGGCATCGGTGGCAGCATACAGCTGCTGTGCCTCGGTCAGGGTGTCGGCCTCCCAGTTGGACAGGCGCTGGCTCTTGGAAATCTTTTCCTGAAAAAGGAGGGCATAGATCTTCTGCAGGCTCTTTTCTTCGATGCCGAAAGAGGCCACGTAGTCCTGCAGCTCCACCCAGTTGCCCATGCGCGGGTCTTTCTGGTTGCGGCGGCGCAGCATGGCGAAATCATCTTTCAGCGACAGGCCGATTTTGAGCACGTCGTTCTGAAGGAACTCTTCCAAGAAGTCCGGCAGCCCGAGGTGGTTCAGGCGGAACAGGAAGCAGGTGTCGTAAGTAGAGACCTGCAAGAGGGCCACCTTGTTGACGGCTCCCTTCCGGAACGAAGGGCGTGTTTCGGTGTCCACCCCCACCAGTACATGGGTATTGAGGTAATCGATGGCCTTGCGGGCCTCGGCCTCGGTGTAAATCACGAAGATGCGACCGGGGAAAGAGACTTTGGGTAACTCCGCAACGATTTTCTTATCTATTTTACTCTGTAGTTCTACCATTCAGTTTACGGGTTTAGGGTTATTCGTCATCGCCCATGTCAAGGCCTTCGTAGAGTTCTTCTTCGGTGCAGTTATCTTCGTAGAGTGCGGAATCTTCCTCTTCCTGACTGCTGTGCGAAAGCTGGCGGTACTTCACGTCGTGAAGGGCACGCATCACATTGACCAGGCGCTGTCCCCAGAACTCGGCAAAGAGTTCACGGCAGATGGCTAAGGAGTCGTTCATGGTGTGCTCCAGGCCCAACTGGAACACACAGATGAAATCCTTGATGGGCTGGTAAATGTCGGCCAGGCTTTCGGAGATGTTCTGATGAATGGGGGTATCACTATAGGCCATGTCATCAAGGAACACTTCGAGGTAGTCATCGTATTCGCCCAAGAGAGAGGCGATGGAGCCGCGAAGCACTTCGTAATCGGTCTCGGTCACGAAGGTTTCCGGGTCGGCATCTTCCATCCGCTCGCAAGCAGGAAGCAACGAAGCCTTCAGGTACAAAAGGGGAAGGAGTTTCAGGGACTTGTCGACGAAATCCCGACAACGCATATCGGACACACACTCCATAAATCCACAGAACTCGGCAGCCACTGTCACGAACTCGACTGCATTTTTATCGAATATTACTTGAGAGTTTTTTTCTTCCATATTCATGCTAATTGACGTGCAAAGGTACAAAAAAAATTTCTCAGTTTTAGTTTTATTCGTACATTTGCATGTATGTTTAGTTAATTCGAATCATCATGCAAACAAAAAAAACAGATACAAGCAAAAGTGAAAAAGCGGCTGCCGTGGCCGGAAAAACATGGACTATCCTGAAAAGTGAGACTACCGCGTTCGTCATCGGACTGCTCTGCGTCATCTTCGGCGTGTACTTGCTGCTGGCTTTCAGCTCGTTCTTCTTTACGGGAGGAAACGACCAGAGCATTCTGTCGCATCCCAACCCGTCGGAGCTGCTGGAAACGGGCAACCGCATACAGAACTATGCCGGAGCACGGGGAGCACAGCTGGCACAATTCCTGATTAATGACTGCTTCGGGTTTTCGGCTTACTGTATCATTATCTTCTTAGTGGTGGCCGGCATGAAGCTGATGAAAGCGTACGAGTTCCGCATCCGTTACTGGTTCTTAGGCTGTGCCACGGTGATGGTGTGGCTCTCTGTAACCTTAGGATTTGCATTCGGAGGACTGTTAGAGAATTCTTATATTTATCCGGGGGGACTGCACGGCTACAACGTGAGCCTGTGGATTCGCTCGCAAATCGGTGCGCCGGGATTGATTTTAGTGCTATTAGCTACCGCCATATTGTTCGGCGTGGCACTGACCCGACAGACCATGGGCGTGGTGAGAAAAGCGCTGCATCCGCAAAAAGGCAATAACGCGGCCATGGCAGAGGAGGTAACTCCCCAGCCGGAGCCGACTTACCGGAAGCCGGTAGCGGACGAACCGGAAGCGACCGCCGCGGAGGATGAATCAGATAAGAAGGAAAAGAAAGAAAGTTTCTGGAAGAGCTGGACACACCGGAAACCGAAACAGAAAAAAGAGGAAGAGACTCCGCAGGAAGAACCGGAGAAGGCGGCTGAACCTGTCAAGGAGGAACCGGAGAAGGTGATTGTGAAAGAGGAACCGGCACCGGAGCGTGTCATCGACCTGCCCATTGATACTGAGGAAGAGGATGAGAAGAAGCACCCTTTTGAGGTGAAGCCGGCCCTGGAGGAAGACTTCGACAAGGAAGAAGAGGAGCCGGCATTTGAGGTCAGCAACGATACCAAGGAAGAGGATCAGGCTTACCGGGGAGACGTGTCGCAGCCGTACAACCCGCGCCTGGACCTGGAGTTTTACCGCTTCCCTACCCTCGACTTGCTGAATACGTATCAGAACGACGATCCGGACATCGACATGGAAGAACAGAATGCCAACAAGAACCGCATCATCAAGGTGCTGCGCAGCTTCGGCATTGAAATCAGTTCCATCAAGGCCAGTGTGGGTCCGACCATTACCTTATATGAGATTACGCCGGCGGAAGGGGTACGTATCTCGAAAATCCGTAACCTGGAGGACGACATCGCCCTGAGTCTTTCGGCACTGGGTATCCGTATCATCGCACCGATTCCGGGCAAGGGTACCATCGGTATCGAAGTGCCAAACGCGAACCCGCACATCGTACCCATGAGTTCTATCCTGACCAGCAAGAAGTTCCAGGAAACAACCTTCGACCTGCCGGTGGCACTCGGAAAGACCATTACCAACGAGGTGTTCATGGTGGATCTGGCCAAGGCGCCCCACATGCTGGTGGCCGGTGCGACAGGTCAAGGTAAGTCTGTGGGACTGAATGCCATCGTGACTTCCCTGCTCTACAAGAAGCACCCCAGTGAACTGAAGTTCGTCATCATCGACCCGAAGAAGGTGGAATTTGCCATCTATGCGCCGATTGAACGCCATTTCCTGGCCAAGTTGCCCGACGGAGAGGATGCCATCATCACCGACGTGACGAAGGTAGTACAGACACTGAACTCGCTGTGTGTGGAAATGGACAACCGTTACAAGCTCTTGCAGAACGCAGGATGCCGTAACATCAAGGAATATAACGCGAAGTTTATCAACCGCCAGCTGAACCCGGAGAACGGTCACCGCTTCCTGCCTTACATCGTCATCATCATTGATGAGTTCGGCGACCTGATTATGACAGCCGGCAAGGAGGTAGAACTGCCTATCTGCCGTATCGCCCAGCTGGCCCGTGCGGTGGGTATCCATGCCATCATCGCTACCCAGCGTCCGACCACGAACATCATTACGGGTACCATCAAGGCCAACTTCCCGGCGCGTGTGGCTTTCCGTGTGGCTTCCATGATGGACTCACGTACCATTTTGGACCGTCCGGGTGCACAGCAGCTCATCGGTAAGGGTGACATGCTGTACCTGCAAGGAAACGACCCCGTGCGCGTGCAGTGTGCGTTTGTCGATACGCCGGAAGTGGAACGCATCGCAGAATTCATCGGCAAGCAACAGGGCTATCCTACAGCCTTCATGCTGCCGGAATACGTGGATGAGAATGCAGAACCCAGCAGTGCAGCCGACGTGGACATGAACCGTCTGGACCCGCTCTTTGAAGAAGCGGCCCGTCTGGTCATCTACCATCAGCAGGGTTCCACTTCGCTGATTCAGCGTAAATTCTCCATCGGCTACAACCGTGCGGGACGCATCATGGACCAGCTGGAAAAGGCGGGCATCGTAGGTCCGGCCAACGGTAGCAAGGCGCGCGACGTGCTTTGTCTGGATGAAAACGATTTACAAATGAGAATGAGCAGCCTGAAGGATTAAACGGACTGCCCTCTAACCCATAAAAACGATTGTGACAGGTATGAAAAAGATTTTTCTTCTCGTCCTGCTGATGGGAGTCGCCTTGTGTCAGGCTGTGGCCCAACAGGACGCAAAAGCTGAAAGCATATTAAGCAAGATGGCGGACAGCTACCGGAAAGCCGGCGGCATCAGTCTGACTTTTGGAGGTACACAACAAGGAAAGCTGTTGCTGAAAGGCAACAAGTTCTGCCTGGAGAGCGGAGGTATCAAGACCTGGTTCGACGGAAAGACGCAATGGAGCTATGTGGAGCAGAATGAAGAGGTAAACGTGTCATCCCCCACCCCGGAAGAAATACAGAGCGTCAACCCGTATGCGTTGCTGACATCTTACAAGAAGGGCTTCAACTACCGTTACGTGGGCGAAAAGACCCGTCAGGGAAAGCGGGGACATGAAATCATCCTGACCCCGAAGACCTCGCAGGACATTAAAAGCATCACACTGAACGTAAAGGAAAACAGTTCGCCCGTGTACATTGCCATCCAGCTGCAGAACGGAGAGAAACAAGAGTTTCAGATTTCGTCGTACCGCACGGGAGTGAATCTGCCCGACGCGGTGTTCCGTTTCGACAAGAGCAAGTATCCGGGAGCGGAAATCATTGATTTACGATGACATCATCCGATGTATCGAGAATAGAACTTTGAGCCAAGTAAGAGGGGGTTTCGGCATAGATATACATGACGCTGCCCCCTTTTATTGCATCTATAATGGGACGCGACACGGAAGTAGGCAGTGCCGGACATCCGAAGCTCCGTCCCAACCGTCCGCCACGACTGGCCACGGAGGGGTCTGCGTATGTGGCCCCGTGCACCACAATAGCACGTTCACGGGCCCGGTCGTTAATCCCTTTCTCCAGTCCGTCGAGAATGAGCGAATACCCGTTTCGTCCTTGATAGGTGGAAGCCGTCAGGTAAAAGCCCAGTGAGCTCTTGTAGGAGCCGTATTCGTTGGAAAAAGAGGTAGCATAGTTTCCGCCGCTGTTCTTTCCGTGCGACACTACCGAGGAATACAGCATCCGGCGATGCTTCATGTCGAACACGTACAGGCGCTTTTCCGTGGAAGGCTTGGAAAAGTCAATCAGGGTCAGCACATCGCGCTTGCGGTTCTTGATGCGGTTGTATCCCGTCACCGCCTGCTTGAAGGCCCGCCAGTTGACCACCCCTTCCAGTTGCATGGAATGGTAGAGCGACACGACCTCATCGGCCGCCTTGACCGCTGCTGCAGGGGATTCAGTAGGAACAGACTCTCCTTCCGCTGTGAAATACGCACAGGGGAAAGACAGGAACATGGCAGAAAGAAAAAATTTGATGATATGATTTTGCATGACTTTTTACGACCTGAAAAATATTCGGCCGCAAAGTTACGGATTTTCTGCCCTTCTTCTTCCGTAAAGAGAGTTAATTTTATAGAAATCACTCGATTACAATCACCAGCGACCGTTCCGTCGGTGCCCAGTCGTACACAAACTTGGCATGCGAGGTGGCATTCCGCACACACATGTGCGAACGGGGCGTGGTGCCCAACGACCAGCTGTATTCAATCATCGCCGTGCGAGGCACGTTGACCGGTACCCCGTGAATGTAGGCTCCGTTGGTGAAGCGGCTGGCATACGGTGCATAGCCTCCGGTGGCCGCAGAACCGTCTTTCAGGAACACCATACGCGACTTTTTCTGCTGCACCACAAACATGCCGAGCGGCGTTTCCTGCGCATACGGCGGACGGTGCATGCCCGTAGTGGCCGGATTCATGCTGCGGATGGCCCAGGTACCTTCTTCCAGACGTTCCAGCGTGGCAATGTTCTGGTCGCCCCGGTCTACCACTACCACGTGGTTAAACTGCGTGCTGTCGGACAAGAGCTTGACATAGCGGCGCGGGACCCACCATTCTCCCTCGATGGAGACCGGTGACACGCGATAGAAACTGCCCGTCTCGCCCAGGAAAGACACCAGCGCCCCGTCGCGTCCGTAGCGTTCGGGCACCAGCGTATCCGAAGGAAGATACAGCGGTACCGACTGATAGCGTTCCACTCCCAGCGTATCGGCAATGCGCCGGTACACATTCTGCGTGTATTTCCGCACCAGCGGAGCTTCACGGTTCAGATTCTTGTAATTCTGGAATATCGCCCAGCGGTTGGCATCGTACTGAAGATTCTCGATAAAAGCCAGGCATTTGCGTATGGCATCCCATTTGAATGAACGGACGGTGTCCTGATACGGATACTCATCCTTCAAGGTGTATTTGTCAAAAAGAAGTTCCTTCGCCAAGATGATGTCGGCAGCGGTCAGCGGTTTACGCTCAAACGGCAGAATCTCTTCCACCTCCATGCTGTCGGGAGATGCCGTCTCCGACACGATGGGTTGCGACATCGGTTGTTCCACCCCACGGCCTGCTTCCTCCCGGCAACCGCAAAGGAGACACAAGAAGCATATTAAGCCTGTCAGTCGTTTCATAATGAAGGGTTATAAGGTTGGAACAAAGATAATAATTTTTACTAAAAAACCGCAGGAAAATGCAAAAAATCAGCGACTTTATGTAAAGAAAGTACGACTTCCGGCTCTTTCTCCAATTACTCGTCCAGAATGCGGGCGGTCTCCACTTTTTCCAGTCGCGCACGCAGCTTTCCCATCATCGACTTGCGGATGCGCAGACGCATCAGGCAGTCCATGTCGTACGACTGTTCCAGTATCTCGGGCGACTCTTCCTTGACGATGCGCATGATGTCGTTCATGAAGGGATATTCGAACGCCACGGCCACGTCTTCGTCCACCGTCTTCTCGATGACCGGGGCTTCATCCAGTGCCAGCGAAGCCGCCATGCGGTAGGCCACAATCAGACCGCTCGTCCCCAGTTTAATACCGCCGAAATAACGCACCACGATGACCAGCACATCGGTCAGCTCGCGCGAGTTAATCTGCCCGAGGATGGGCTTTCCGGCCGTGCCCGAAGGCTCTCCGTTGTCGTTGGCCCGGAAATCCTTCCGTTCCGCGCCCAGCATATAGGCATAACACACGTGGCGGGCATCGTAATATTTCTTCTGGTACTCCTCCAGAAGGGACTTCACTTCGGAGAGCGTACGCACCGGCAGCGCAATGGCAATGAACTTGCTGCGCTTCTCGGTATAGATGGCTTCCGCGTTTTCCTGAATGGTCTTATAGGTATCTTCTTGCATCGTTTTTCTTCTTTCAGGTGGCAAATTTAATGATTTTTCTCGCATTTTTAAAACCGGAAAGCGTATCTTTGCTCCTGCATTAATCCCTTAAGAAACTAATGGCATGAAAAAATTACAAAAACTAACCTACTGTATGGGACTGGGTGCCGTGGCTGCACCTCATGCACAAGCTGCAACGCCCGATTCTGAAAAACCCAACATCTTGTTCATTCTCTGCGATGACATGGGATACGGCGACCTGGGATGCTACGGTCAGCCTTTCATCCAGACACCCTGCATCGACCAGATGGCACAGGAGGGCATGCGATTTACGCAGGCATACGCCGGAAGCCCCGTCAGTGCCCCGTCGCGCGCCACCATCATGACCGGACAGCACAGCGGACACGGACACGTGAGAGGCAACAAGGAGTACTGGCTGGGCGAGGTGTGGTACGGACAGAACAAGGAGTATGCCGTGACCGGACAGGAGCCGTATGACCCGCAACATATCATCCTGCCGGAAATCATGAAGAAGAACGGCTATACCACCGGCATGTTCGGTAAATGGGCCGGCGGCTACGAGGGTTCGACCTCTACTCCCGACAAGCGGGGCGTGGACGAATACTTCGGCTACATGTGCCAGTTTCAGGCGCACCTCTACTACCCGAACTTCCTGAACTCCTACAGTCGTGCCGCAGGCGATACGGCCGTCAGCCGTGTGGTTCTGGAAGACAACATCCGCTACCCGATGAGCGGCGACGACTATTTCAAGCGTACGCAGTATTCGGCCGACCTGATTCACCAGAAGGCACTGGAATGGCTCGACAAGCAGGACGGCAAACAGCCTTTCTACGGTTTCCTGACGTACACCCTGCCGCATGCCGAACTGGTACAGCCCAACGACTCTATCCTGAAGAAATACAAGAAACAGTTCTTTCATGACAAGACCTGGGGCGGAGATGCAGGTTCCCGCTACAACGAGAGCGTGCACACACATGCCCAGTTTGCCGGCATGATCAGCCGACTGGATGCCTACGTGGGCGAAATCCTGGCCAAGCTGAAAGAAAAAGGACTCGACGAGAATACCATCGTCATCTTCAGCAGTGACAACGGTCCTCACGAAGAAGGCGGTGCCGACCCGACTTTCTTCGGACGCGACGGTAAGTTGCGCGGCCTGAAGCGCCAGTGCTACGAAGGAGGTATCCGCATCCCGTTCATCGTGCGCTGGCCGGGAAAGGTGAAAGCCGGTGAGGTGAACGACCATCAGCTGGCTTTCTACGATATCATGCCTACCTTCTGCGAACTGGTGGGCGACAAGCGCTTCCCCAAGAAGTACCTGAACAAGAAACTGGAAGGTGACTGTTTCGACGGTATCTCTTTCGCTCCTACCCTGTTAGGCAACGACGAGGCACAGAAGGCACACGACTTCCTCTACTGGGAGTTCCACGAAACCGACCAGATTGGTCTCCGCATGGGCGACTGGAAGATGGTGGTAAAGAAGGGGGTTCCTCACCTCTACAATCTGGCAGAAGACATCCACGAAGACCACGACGTGGCTGCCCAGCATCCGGACCTCGTGAACCAGATGAAGCAGGTAATTCTGCGCGAACACCGCCCGAATGACCTCTTCCCCGTGACCTTGCCGAAATAAGATTTCACCGGAAAAACTGTAGTGTACTAAATAAGTTGACACAATTTATTTAGTAACATGCGTAAAAATCGAAAGTATTCAAAAGCAGAATGTCTG
>ERZ791619.37-NODE-37-length-121517-cov-50.6409_pt1 | contig 121517 bp, 107 predicted proteins | sample MGYA00510271_ERZ791619 | MGnify/ENA primary metagenome ERZ791619 (study PRJEB30046, sample SAMN00715209) | human gut metagenome | study: EMG produced TPA metagenomics assembly of the A metagenome-wide association study of gut microbiota in type 2...
TGTTTAACCTGTCAACTTTGTCAGGAATTAATCTTCAAACTGACAACTATTTTCAGTACACTTCAAACGTAAAAGAGTTTTGGTCCAAACGCACTTGCGTTTTAAGTAAAACGTCCTTGCGTTTACTTTGAAACGCAAAGACGTTTTGAGGGTTGTTATTCATAGATGTATTCTACGTCCGATTTCTTAAAGCGAAGAAGTCGGGTGTCGTTTGATCCTGCACCGTTCTTGTTGGGATAAAGCCCTGCCATTGTTCCGTTATAAAACCATCCTTGTCCGTTGCTGGGCGAGTGGGTAGCCCATAACATGGCATTGTAGTGTCCATGTTTGATGCCACTGTCATCCCATTGTGCTCCGGGACCGTACCATACGAGTGGTTCGTATTGCTGTTCTGCATTATTGTACATCTGAATGTAAATCAGGTCAGACAGCGCTACGCTTCCTACGGTAACATCGTTTCTTCTTCTTTGGCGACGCTGAATGTTTGAGCCTCCGTTCCATGCCGTGGTATGGCTTCCGTCCCACATCAGCCAGATGGTTCCACTGGTTGAGTTTAAGACTCTTTCAAAATTCTCCATGGAAGGAAGTTCGTAGCCGTCGGGTGCCATGGCGGTGGCATCCAGTCTGTTGATATGAGCGCTGGATGGACCGTATCCTTTCAGTTTAGCCACTCCACCGTCGTCAATCACTTCCATACCCTGCGTGGTTTTTCCCTGATACTGCCACTTCCATAGTTTGAAGAACTCTTCAGGAGTACAGTCGCGCAGGTAATCAAAAAGCGTCTTTCCTGCCTTGGCAGCCGGGTCGTTAGAAGAAAGTATCTGGTCGCTGAAATTCTTTGAATCTCCCATGGCATTGTATTTGCACCACCATACACCGTTGAGGTAGGTAACAGGGAGTCCCCAGTTGCGGCGTACGACCGTGTATTCTTCTCTGTCCGTACCGTCGGTATTGCAGATTACCAGTGTAGCTTTCTGCTTGCGTCCGTTGGCCGTTGGGTCATTGGGTTTCCAGCCTCCTATGATGCGGAATGAGTTGGGTGTTTCATCCTGCTCATCCAGCTTAATCCAGTGACCTTCACCACTTTCGTATTCCACCGTCAGTTTTTTAGACTCCGGCAGAGTGATGAGTCCCAATTCATTGTCAATGTAGCGTCCGAAGTCAAATTCATAGCCGTCATGGAAGTGGATGAGCCCTTCCAGTTTAATTGGGTTTTCAGATAAGACTAATGTCAGAGCGTCTTCCTCATAATTGTGAAGCAGTCCTTTCCGGTGGAATCTGAGCTTCAGTTCTTGGCCTGCAACGCCAGGTCTCCATTGTTCTTTCTGAATACGGAACAGGTTCTTTCCTATCGTTTCCGGACGAGTACCTCCCAGTGATTCAATCTTTATCGGCATATTCCCTGGAATGAGTTCCAGTTCATCATCACAGTCGATGGCCAATGTCATCTCTGTAGCTGTATGAGGAAGGGTTACCTGTGTCTTTTCCTCATTTATCACCACATTCTCAGGAAGAATAGACGTCTGGGTATCTACTTTTAAGTTGCCCATGCCGGAAGAAAGGGTATGGTCGCCTCCGTTTTTCCATTCAACGATGTTCAGTTTGGCTTCTCCCGTAGCAGAATCCGTAGTAATCTCTAATGTGTACACTACGTTTCGTTTCAAAGTAGATGGAAGGGTAGATTCCAAAGTAGTCTCTTTCCCATTCTTCACGATTTCCATGCTCGCCTTTAAATCTTCTCCAGACTGCTCGTACACGTAGGCGATGCCTTGGGTATTCGTTTCCAGCCATTGTGGAAACTCAATCGAACGGTCTTTTACACCCGCATCAGTCGGTATGGTGACCGGATTTTGCGGAAACAGGAAAGTGTGGTGCGTCATGTTCTTGAGCACGACCTTTTTCACCTTGATGGAGCTGGTGGTCCGGATGGAAAGGTCAAAACGGGCGATACCTCTTTCCAGGTGGAGGTGGAGCGCATTCTCAGCAGTCTGTCCTAAGTCAATCATGCCAGAGAAAAATTCCGGTGCATGTATGTAGTCTTCAGCATGTGCAAACGTAATCTGTTGCCATTCATCTTCGGTGATGCCTTGTGCTTTCAGTTCCTGCACATTGATCTGGTCGGCAATGTTGGCCAATATGTAGAGATGACCTGTCTGTTTGTCTGTCTGAAACATATACTGGCCGTCTTTCTGAGTGAACTGGGTATAGATTTCCGTCATCGCACCGTCTTCGAACAGGCAGGCCTGCAGCTCTTTTATCTCACCTTCACCGGGAAGAGAGGAGTTTTCTCCTTCCACCTGGAACTCATTGATGTGAGTAGTGATAGTTCGGACAGGTGTGCTGCTTCCTCCGTCTCCTGTACCTCCTCCTTCTCCTCCGCTGGGGATATCTTCTCCTCCACAGGCTGTTGTAAATAATAGGGCAGAAAGTATGCCGAAAAACTGTATGTATTTTTTGATGTACATATTATACTGGTTTATTTGTCTGTTTAGATATTGTTGTTTTTTTACTCGTAGATGTATTCCACCGGTGTCTTGATGCATCGGATAGTACGGGTTTTCTGTGCATTGTTGCCTGTATACTTGAACCAGTTTCCTCTGCCTTCACTGTTTGAATAACCTTCTATCATCCAGGTGCTTCCTCCATTTCCATAGGTCGCCAGCAAAATCATCATCTTTGATATGCTGGTTGCATCCCATTGGTGACCTAAGCCGCAGATTGTCCAGTGGCTGCCTTCGTATTCAAAATCATAGAAGGTAACCGGACCGTACTGCAATCCCTGGAAAGTCGCATTACGTTCTACGACCTTAAAGTTGAGTCGCTGGCCTAAACCATTGTTGAAGGCACCGGGGTTGAAGTAACCCAGATTGAAATTCGTGCTTCCTGTAAAGAAACGGTAGTCATCGAAGTCCGGAATCTGGTAACCGTCGGGTGCCATGACGGTAGGAGACAGGGTCCCGAAGTTGTTCGTCTGGCTTTTGTATCCTTCGTAATAGAATGAAGAGTCATCATGAGTAAGTTGTAACCCTTCAGGATTTCCGGCCTGATACTGGTCGCCCAGAATGTGCAGGAATTCATCGTCAGAGCAGGAAGTCAGGTAGTCTGCCAGACTGCTGTCTTTGGCAGGGTCTGAATTAATCAGAATCTGGTCATTGAAATTCTTCACGTTACCTCTCAGGTTGTACTTGCACCACCATGTACCGTTGACATTAACTACCGGCAATCCCCAGTTGAGGCGTCGGATGGTATAAGTCTCCGAATGGCTGCCGTCTTTATCTGTAATGATTAATTCGCCGGCCTGCTCTCTTCCGTCTGCTTTCGGGTCATTGGGTTTCCATCCCCCTAACAGACGATAGGTATTGTTACCTTCATCAGTGAGTTTCATCCATTGTGCTTCTTCTTCTCCGAATCTCAGTGTGGCGGTTTTTCCTTCCGGCAAAATCAAGCGGGCCAGTTCTCCGTCCACGTATCGGTTGAAGTCACATTCTCCATTTTCGTCAAACTGGATAAGTCCGCTCAATTCTATCGGATTAGGCGTAAACACCAGTACTACTCTACCGGTTTGTACCTGGTCTTTATGAACATCCAGATATACGTATTCATGTTTGCTGCCCGGCATTTTCTGTCTGCTGGCGACATTGATTTGTGCAACGGGAGAAAGTCCTCTGGAGCGAGTGGCTGGAGTGACTGTGACTCCTTCAGCTTCTCCAAAGATGCTGACTTCGGCTCCTGTTTCGGCTGCCAAGGTCAGCTGGAAGTTGCTTTCCCAGCAAGGAATGAATACGGTGTCGCCACGCTCGTTGATGGTTACTCCTTCTGACAGTTGTGAATTCTCTTTATCGACCAGTCCTTTGAGTGTAAGACCTGATGCGGATGAGTCACCGCTTTCCCAGTTATCCGTCAGTACTTCCACGTTCAGGTTTGCCCCGTTTCCATACACTCTCAGCGTGTACACCGTGTTACGTTTCAACGCCGGCAGGGTAGTTCTTAACCTATGCCATCCTCCATTGGCGGTCATCATAATTTCCACCTCATGACCGTGGGATGTTTGTTCCGGAAGGTAGTAAAGAGATTCTTTTCCGTTTTTAAACGGATGCTCTCCGAAGTCTTTTGTCAACTCGTTTTTTTCGAGGTTCGCCAGTACGCTTTGGTTACCGGCTTCATGTACTAAACCTGTCAGAGCTACTTCTTTTATCACGATGCGGTTTACTTCTGCATCTTGAAATGAAGACTCCAGGTCGATACGGGCTACCGCACGCTTTAAAGCTACGGAGAAAGATGTATTGCCTGAATTCAAGTCGGCCATTCCGTTCATTAACATATATCCTGATGCCATCTCTTCTGAAGTAGCGGTCAAGTTCAGAAACTCGTCCAGAGTTGTGACATCGTCTGTCAGATTAACCTTTGAAATCACGCTTTCACCATTGGCCAGAAAATAGATGTTTCCCTTTATCTGCTCAAGGTCAAGCTTGCACATTCCTTCATCGTTTACTTGTAAGGATTTGAATGATTCCTTCAGTATTCCGTTTTCAAAGCGGTAGGCATTGAGTGTATGTATTTGCTCATCAGTGTTTGTGTCTGTTTCATTTGTCATTCCAGTTCTGGAAAAGTTGACGGTTAAAATTCCGCCTGAGTCGGGTGACTGCTGAAAATCTTCCTGCAGACAGCCACTTAGTAAAAACAAGCCTGCGCTTGCCAGCGTAAGTATATATTTCATATTCATTTTTTCGTCAGATTTAATTTCGTTTGTTTATTTGTATCGGTGAGGGTTTTGCGTACTGTTCAAATAGTTTTTGGAGTTGATAGGCATATCTTGGATGTTATTGACATAAAAATTGTTCATCAATTTTTCTGCCCATGGCCCATAAGTAAACGAACTGTTGTGTCCGTATCCCATTACGTGTCCCAGCTCATGGAACATGATGCTGCACGAGTAAGTATTAAAATAGTGTTCAAACCATCCTTGCTGGTAACATCCAAAGGTGCTTCCACCTCCTAAACCAACGACTCCGTTTCCTGGGTAGACCAATCCCACCTGAAGGGTTCTGGCCATCCGCATCTGTTGCAATACCGCTTCCACCTTTACGGGCTGTTTGTTGTCATCGTACAGCTGGTCGGCATTGTCACGCAGAATCTGTTCGTGTTCCGGCATGTCAATCATATAGGTGAAGTTCAGGAAGAGGGCTACCGACTCACGGCAATGCACCGGGCGTATTCCCATCCAGTTACCTACCGGACCCCCGTCTTCTCTTTCCGGATCTCCGCCATACAGGCCCCAGTAAATATTCCATCCATGCTTAATATCCTGCAGCTTGGCCCAAAACGGGTCATCCGATTCTATTTTCAGTACGGCATTCGAAAGTTCGGCAGCCGTTTTCTTGCTTATTTCAATCACTTTTCCTGATTCCGTGCGGCACATTACTGAACGTTCTATCAATGGAATCTCTTCATAAAAATCGCAGAATGCCGGAATTGAATCAAAATAGGCCAGGTCGAAATACTCATTGCTTACTTGCGGCAACTGCATTTTTATCAGTACGTTACTCAGGTTACGGGGAGAGTAAAAACGTGCGTGCAGTTTTCCTTCTTCGGTAACCGACACCTGAAGCGGCTGTGAAGTATTGAACTTCCGGAGTGACGGATTGGTGTACACTTCTTTTGTTTCATCGTCCTGCAGGATAGCTTTATGTCCGCCTGCATTGTATGCTGCAGGTGTGATGAACATCACTATATCCTTGTCATCCGGATGAGTTACTACCGATTCTATGTGATGAATGTGATTGCTGCTTAGTGATTGATGCTCGAATCCATACACCTGACGCCTTTCCTCCTTGCGGTAGTTGCGAGTGGAAATTGTGATTTCACCGTTGAGGTGCGCATTCCCACACAGCGGCATGAAGAGGTAGGAAGTCTGCTCATTCAAGGAAATCGGGTCGAGGGTGCCGTTGCTTTCACCGCTCAGTTCTCCGCTGCCCGAGAGAGTGGTATAAAACCGTACGTCACCGAATGACAGAGTTTTATCTGTTACCGCATTGCGTACGTAAGGATTATGGTAGGTGAAATCGAAATCAACCCGGCTTACAATCCGTTTTTGGGGTATTTCATCTGTAATTGAAGCCGTTTCCTGTATTCCGTCGGCAGTCTGTACCTCTATGACTGAGAAAGGAGTTTGCGAATAGAAATATTCAGCCTCCAGTGGTTTCTGCAAATCTTCCGGAAATGCCAGCCACTCATCTTGTATACGCTCAGGAGTATGAACGATGGCTTTATCTTTGGTGGCATCGCCCTGGATTCCTAAAACCAGCAGACGGTAATTTCCTTTGTGCAGTCCTTCGGTATAAATTGTGGACGTAGAGGCTTCATAATAGCTCTTGATATTTTTGACCTTTTCACTGTTTTCATCCACAATGAAATAGTGCAACTCATCGTATGGAGAGGTTTCCTTTCCAAAGATACGCGAAGTACTTCCCTCATATCCATCCTTTTGTAATTTGAATAAAATCCCGGATTTGTTTGTAGTAGACGATGTGTCTAATTGTTCTTCCTGGTTACAAGAAACCAATAGCAAAGTGCATAAAAATGCAATAAAAGTAAGTTTTCTCATTTTGTTGTTGTTTTCTCGTTGATTACAATCTATTAAACCAACCCTATAACTTTTTCCGTCGAAAAAATAACTAATTAGTCGTTTTATGGTTTAGTTTGTTTATCTCGTTAATGTTTTTGCCTATTCATGTTTTTAAACGTAATATTCCCGTTTTTGTTTAGGCAATTTTTTCTTGATGCTTTAATTTTTGAGAATAAGGGTGCGTATTTGTTTGATTATAAAAAGGATAACGTATGAAAATAAAAAAGCAACAGCGTGGATTTGCTGTTGCTTTTGGGTTGATATATATTTGTTTTGCTATTTTTTCTCTTGACTGCTGTTGCGATATTCTGTAGGTGTCATTCCTAAGTATTTTTTTACGTATTGTGCAAAAAACGACACATTGGGGAATTCAAAATCCACAGAAATTTCCTTAATACTTTTGTTGGAATGCCTCAGCTCCGGAATGATATGTTCAATGGCATTCTCATGAATCAGCGTCAATGCATTTTTCCCGCTGATTTGTTTGACGATGCGCGACAGATACTTCGGCGAGTAACAGAATAAGTCGGCATAATAAGTCAATGTACGGTGTTTACCGTTGTCGGCTGTCAGCGCTTCCATGAATTGCTTGAAGATGAAGTCGGGTTGTTTGACAGGAGTGTGATATCCTTGCTTTTCTTTTTCAATAGACTTGCGGGTGGTTTCGGCCACCATCTCGCCATAAAATGCTGAAGCAATGTGCAGCAGAATCTCTTTCTGGTATTTGTCGGGTGGAGTCTGTATCTTGTCCTCTATCAGTTTCAGGTACTGGTGAAACGTTTCGTTCCGGTTCTCTCCAAAATGCTTGATGGGGTTTTCCTGTATGTAACATATCGACTTCCAGCTGTATTTCTGAGTCTGGGTCAGCCGTTGGATAAAGCGGTTGGAGAAACAGAATACTTTTACCTTATGGTTGGGACTGGCCATTACCTGACCTATAATAGTATTGGGCAGGCTAATCAGCAGGTCGTTGGCCTGTAAGTGTCGGGCCACGTTGTTCAGTTCCAATTTTACTTCTCCTTCCTCACAATAGAGCATCAGAAAAACTTCCAGTTTGACATTCCGGTTTTCCGGGAACACATTCTCCAGGCGTTCGGTCAGAAACATGTAATCGTCAATATAGCTTTGGGCATCGCAATGTGCCTGAAGCATTTCTATGTGAATATGTCTAATAATCTCTTCCATAATTCTTTTTTGCAAAGATGAAGATTTTTGGTCAAGGTGCTATGTCTTATTTTCTCTCAAGAATGTCTTATTTTCCATATTTCATGATTTTGACGGAAGGGTGGAGAAAATTGAACATCTCTGTGCGAAAATCGGTTGCCTTCCTTTTTCCCTTGCTTGCTACTTTTGCGCGAACAAAAAAAGAAACGAATATGACGAAAAAGATTGGAAAATTAAACGTATGGCTGATGTTGCTAGTTAGCTGTGCGATGGGGATAACTTCCTGTAAGACGGAAACCAAAGAAAACACTCAGAAAGGCTATAATCTTGTAACGCTTACAGCAGATACGGATAAGGAAATCATGACTTCGTATTCTGCCTCTATTGAAGGTATGCAGGACATTGACATTTATCCGCAAGTGTCAGGATATATTGAAAAGTTGAATGTATCCGAAGGAGATGTCGTACGACAGGGAGAAGTCTTGTTTGTGATTGACCAGGTTCCTTATAAGGCGGCTTTGGAAACGGCAGTTGCCAATGTGGAAGTAGCGAAAGCCAGTCTGGCTACAGCTGAACTTACGTATAAAAGTACAAAGGAACTGTACGCCAAGAAGGTAGTCTCCAGCTTTAACTTGCAGACAACTGAGAATGAGTATCTGACTGCCAAGGCACAGCTGGCACAGGCTAAGGCACAGGAGGTAAATGCGCGGAATAACCTTTCTTATACGGAAGTAAAAAGCCCCAGCAACGGGGTGATTGGCATGTTGCCTTACCGGGTAGGAGCACTGGTCAGTTCCAATATGTCGCAACCGCTGACCACTGTGTCAGATAATGCCACCATGTATGTCTATTTCTCGATGACTGAAAATCAGCTTTTGGCTTTGGCACGTCAATACGGTACGATTGATAAGGCAGTAGAAAATATGCCGGCCATTCAGCTTCAGTTGAACGATGGCTCTGTGTACGAAGAAAAGGGAAAGATAGAATCTGTCAGTGGCGTGATTGACAAGGAGACGGGTACGGTAGGTGTACGTGCGGTATTTCCGAATGCTTCCCGTTTGCTGCACAGTGGGGCATCGGGTAACGTGCTGATTCCAAGTGTCTATAAGAATTGTATTGTGATTCCGCAGGGAGCTACCGTACAGTTGCAGGATAAGATTCTGGCTTATAAGGTGGTAGACGGAAAAGCGGTATCTACTTTAATAAAAGTAGCTCCGGTCAACGATGGGAAAGAATACATTGTGCTGGATGGACTGAAAGCTGGAGATGAGATTGTGGCCGACGGAGCCGGAATGATTCGTGAAGGAACGCAAGTAAAATAACAGACGATTATGAAAGGAAATATATTCATTAAGCGGCCGGTGATGGCCCTCTCCATATCGGTTCTGATTCTGATAGTGGGATTTATATCACTTTATACACTTCCCGTGGAACAATATCCTGACATTGCTCCGCCTACCGTACGCGTGGAAGCCACTTATACTGGTGTCAATGCCGATGCGGTGATGAACAGTGTCATCATGCCGCTGGAAGAAAGTATCAACGGGGTAGAAAACATGATATACATTACCTCTACGGCTACCAATGCGGGTACAGCCGAAATCCTGGTATATTTCAAGCAGGGTACCGACCCGGATATGGCAGCGGTGAATGTGCAGAACCGTGTGTCTGCCGCACAAGGTCTGCTGCCTTCCGAAGTAACCGCTATTGGTGTCAGCACCATGAAACGCCAGAACAGCTTCCTTCAGATTAACAGTCTTATCAGCCCCGACAAGCGTTATGATGAAACCTTCCTGGCCAATTACCTTGACATCAATGTGATTCCCCAGGTAAAACGTATTCAGGGCGTAGGCGACGTGCAGCTGATGGGAGATACTTACAGTATGCGTATCTGGATGAAACCCGACAAAATGGCACAATACGGACTGGTTCCTTCTGATGTGACAGCCGTATTGGGTGAGCAGAATACGGAAGCACCTACGGGCTCATTGGGTGAAAGTTCGGACAATGTGTTTCAGTACACCATGAAGTACAAAGGTCGTCTGAAGAGCGTAGAAGAATTTGAAAACATGGTCATACGTTCGCAGAAAGACGGGTCCGTGCTTCGGGTAAAAGATATTGCGGAGGTAGAACTGGGACGTGAATCCTATAGTTTCCATGGCGAAGCAGATGGAGTTCCGGGAGTTACTTTCATGGTCTTCCAGGTGGCTGGTGCCAATGCTACGGCTGTAAACCAGGAAATCTCCGACTTGCTGGATGATATTTCAAAAGATCTTCCGGAGGGAACGGAGTTTATTCAGATGATGAGTGTGAACGACTTCCTTTTTGCTTCTATCGACAATGTGGTTGAAACCCTGGTGATAGCTATTATCCTGGTAGTGTTGGTGGTTTACTTCTTCTTGCATGACTTCAAGAGTACCTTGATTCCTTCCATTTCCATCATTGTGTCACTGATTGGTACGTTTGCCTTCCTGTCGGTGGCCAGATTCAGTATCAATATCCTGACCTTGTTTGCCCTTGTGCTGGCCATCGGTACCGTGGTGGATGATGCGATTATTGTAGTGGAAGCCGTACAGGCTAAATTTGATGTGGGGTATCGCTCGTCTTATCTTGCCACAAAGGATGCCATGAGTGATGTGACGATGGCCGTTGTGTCGTGTACCTTTGTCTTCATGGCTGTATTTATTCCGGTGACTTTCATGGGAGGAACTTCTGGGGTATTCTACACTCAGTTTGGTATTACGATGGCGGTGGCTGTAGGACTCTCCTGTATTAATGCCTTGACGCTCTGTCCGGCTTTGTGCGCCATGATGATGAAAGCTTCTGACACGGAGAAAAGCATCAAGAGCTTCAGCGGTCGTATCCGTGCGGCTTATACCGTGTCATTTAATACGATGCTGGGCAAATACAAGAAAGGACTGATGTTCTTCTTCCATCATCGGTGGACTGTATGGGCTTCACTGGGTGTTGCCACTGTATTGCTGGTATATCTGATGTCGACAACCAAGACCGGACTGGTGCCTCAGGAAGACCAGGGAACCATGATGATTAATATCAGTACCTCACCTGGTAACTCTTTGGCTGAAACCAATAAGGTGATGGACAAGGTGCAGGATATATTGAAAGCTACTCCAGAGATAGAGCATTATTCGCGTATTACGGGATATGGATTGATTTCCGGGCAGGGCACGTCATACGGTACGGTCATCATCCGCTTGTATCACTGGGATGAACGAAAAGGAAAGGAACATTCGGTAGAAGCTGTCATGAAGCGCCTGAATGCCCAGTTCAGCGAGATAAAAGAGGCGCAGGTATTCTGTTTCCAGCCTGCCATGATTCCGGGATACGGAACCGGTAATGCGGTGGAACTTTATATGGAGGACAAAACGGGAGGCGACATGCAGCCGTTCTATGAGTCCGTACAGAAATTTATCATGACCCTTAACGAACGTCCGGAAGTGGCAATGGCCTATAGTTCATACGCCATGAACTTCCCTCAGATTGCGGTGGATGTAGATGCAACTAAATGCAAGCGTGCCGGAATCAGTCCGAGTGATGTGCTCGATGTGGTGGGAGCCTATTGTGGAGGTTCGTACGTATCTAATTACAATAAGTATGGAAAGGTATACCGTGTCATGATTCAGGCTTCACCCGATGCCCGTTTGAATCAGCATGCGCTGGACAATATGTTTGTGCGTAATGGAACGGAGATGGCACCGGTCAGCCAGTTTGTGACACTGCGTTCTGTCTTAGGTCTGGAAATTGCCAAACGTTTCAACTTGTATAATACGATTGATGTGAATGTGAACGTGGCCGAGGGATATTCTACCGGTGAAGTTCAGAAAGCCATTAAGGAGGTTGCAGCACAGGTACTTCCTTCTGGCTACGGTTATGAATATGGAGGTATGGCACGTGAGGAAGCCAGCAGCGGAGGAGCACAGACCGTGTTCATCTATACCCTCTGTGTGGTATTGATTTACCTGATTCTTTCCTGCTTGTATGAAAGTTTCCTGGTGCCGCTGGCAGTAATTCTGTCCGTTCCTTTCGGATTGATGGGAAGCTTCCTGTTTGCCCGTGTGGCAGGGTTGGAGAACAACATCTATCTTCAGACCGGTGCCATCATGTTGATTGGTTTGCTGGCTAAAACAGCCATCTTGATTACAGAATATGCCATTGAACGCCGTCGTAAGGGTATGGGTATTATCTCTTCTGCTTATTCGGCAGCTCAGGCCCGTTTCCGCCCTATTATCATGACCGTCTTGTGTATGATTTTTGGTATGCTTCCGTTGATGTTCTCATCCGGTGCCGGAGCGAACGGAAACAGTTCATTGGCCACGGGTGTAGTAGGAGGTATGCTGATTGGTACGTTGGCCCTGCTCTTTGTGGTTCCGGTTTTCTTTGTGGTGTTCGAATACCTTCAGGAAAAATTGCGTGGCCCTATGCAGAAGGAACCCGACCAGCAGATTCTATATGAGAAGGAACAGACCTTGATTGAGAAAAGTGCCTTTAACACAGAAAAGTAAATGAATAATATGAATACATCAAAGATAATCGCATGTGGCGCAACGCTCTTGCTGAGCAGTTGCGGAATATATACCAGCTATGAACCGCAGACCTCGGTTCCCGAGAACTTGTACGGCGAAGAGGTCACAGAGGCTGTCTCAAAATGAGACAGCCTCATCCACTGGAGGGATTTCTTTACAGACCCTTATTTGCAGGAGCTGATTGAAAAGGGGCTGGCACAGAATACAGATGTGCAGACAGCCAGTCTGCGTGTGGAAGAAGCGAAGGCTTCTTTGCTTTCGGCCAAACTGGCTTTTCTTCCTTCCTTTGCTCTTTCTCCGCAAGGGGGTATCAATACGGTGGAAGGCAGCAAGGCTTCACACACCTATACGCTTCCGGTGACAGCCAGTTGGGAACTGGACATTTTCGGGAAACTACGTAATGCCAAGCGTCAGGCTAAATCTGCTTATCTGCAAAGTGAAGATTATAAGCAGGCAGTATACTCCAGCCTGATAGCCAATATTGCGAATACATATTACACGTTATTGATGCTCGATGAGCAACTGGAGATTTCCCGTCAAACGGCCGATACGTGGAAGGAAACCGTGGAGTCTACGCAGGCCCTGATGGATGCGGGACAGGCCGATGAGGCAGCCGTTTCACAGATGAGAGCTACTTATTATGAAGTAGAGAACTCGGTGATGGATTTGGAAGAACAGATTAACCAGGTGGAAAACAGTCTGTCTTTGCTGCTGGCAGAGACACCGCATAAGATTGCGAGAGGAAAACTTTTTGGTCAACAATTCACTTCACGTTTGTCTGTGGGAGTTCCACTTCAGATGCTTTCCAACCGTCCGGACGTGCGTATGGCCGAACGTGACCTGGAACAAGCGTTTTATGTGACCAATCAGGCTAATTCAGCCTTTTATCCGTCCATAACCTTAAGTGGAAGTGCCGGATGGACAAATTCAGTGGGTGGACTGATTACCAATCCGGGTAAGTTTGTTACCTCAGCACTGGCTTCTCTGACGCAGCCGCTGTTTAACAGAGGAACGTTGATTGCCCGCCGGCGCATTGCCAAGGCACAGCAGGAAGAGGCTCTTCTGGCTTTTGAGCAAAAGTTGCTGGATGCCGGTACGGAAGTGAACGAAGCGCTGGTGTCTTATCAGATAAGCAAAAGGAAAAAAGATAATTACGAAAATCAGGTGGCTGCCCTGGAAAAGGCCTTCACCAGTACGTTACTGCTGATGCAGCATGGCAACACGACCTATCTGGAAGTGCTGACTGCCCGGCAGACGTTGTTAAATGCCCAGCTCTCTCAAACCGCTAACTGTTTCAAGGAGATACAAAGCCTTATCAACTTGTATCAGGCGCTGGGTGGAGGACAGCATATTTAGTTCTCTTTTTTTAGTTTCTATTGTGTTTGCAGGCGAATGTTACTTGACTGCTTTTCCTCTTTTCTCTCTCATACTTATATTCATTTTTGTATTCATACCCTGAGAGGAAAACAGTCAAGTACATTTGTTCTTGTTTTTTATTGGTGCAATTTCTTATTCAAACATAATCTTACCGAAGAATTCCGGACAGTGGAAGCAGGGCTTCGGCAAGTCTATTTTGTTCCATGACAGGAAGTGCGGGGTGTGCTGCAAGTCGCCGCATTTGTAGAAATTGGCATGAGCAGTCATTCCTTTGAAACCTTTAAGCTGATGACGGAAGAATGCTTCCTTCGGGATGCAAAGGGCCAGCTGCCAGCCGCATTCTCCCATACGTTCTTCAAAAGGAGCTTTGTCGAGCGAGGTCCAGCGGTCTACTTTTCGGATGATTTCCACTGGTGCATGAGGTCTGTCGCCCGGTCTTCCACCGCCGATGAGCAAGGTTCCTCCACAGTTGCATTCAAAGTTGTAGTAGATATTTTCTTCCTGGTCTTCGGGAAGCTGGAAGAAGAATTCACAGCAGGAGTCTTCCCATACTCTGCCGTTATCTTCTGCTGCTACGGCACGTACGCTTTCTTCCTTGACGCGGTAGTTCAGCAAAATGGCATCTCCCGTGTGAGCGATGCGGAATTCCACTTCAGGACGGTAAGGATAGTCCTTCCAGTTTACACAATCGATAGCCTGAAATTCAATATGGTTTTCATCGAGCAATGCCGGAATGTCTTTTGCCGGGACAAGCGAATGTCCTGTAATTTCATGTACATGTAATTCTTTCATGGTGATTTCTTATTTAGTAATTGAATTAGATTTATTCTTGCTTGTTCAAGATTATTAAAGCTCCGATAACTCCCGGAATCCATCCGCACAGGGTGAGAATGAAGACAATCAGTACTGAGCCACAGCCTTTATCAATTACGGCAAGAGGCGGAAAAATAATGGAGAGAATAACTCTGATTAATGACATTTCTGTATCGTTTTTGGAAATTTGCAGGAAAGTTATTGAAAAGATTCGGAACTGGCAATAATTTGTGACAGATTCAGGAACTTTCTTTCAATATCATCTTATGTGAAGAACTATTTTGCAGGACTTTGGCTATCAATACAAAAAAACGAGTGCATCGAAGCGGATACACTCGTTTTTTTATGATACCTCTGAAAGGTATTGTATACAGTAAACTTTACAACTTTCTGTCAAAAAGACCGAACATCCCCGGTCTGCAAAGGGGTTACACACTCATTAGCTGAGCATTACGTAACCCCAAATCATCGGGTCTCCCTTGAAGACCTTCTGAATGAAATTCTTCATCGTTTTCATGTTGTTACCCTTTCTTTTTAGTGAATAAAAAACTTTAATACCTTAAAATCTAAAACCTAATCCAAAAATACGTCGTCATCCCGACGAGGTAAAAACAATCTTTTTAAATCCTATAACAATCTTTTTTCCTGGTAACCGTTGAACTTTCGTTCTTGATTACGCTGCAAAGATAGGGCTTTTTCGAATAGAATATATGTTTTATAACATGAAATTTTGATTTTTCGGTGTTTTATTGATGTAAATCAAAAAAACGGCCTTAAACGGAGTGCTTGGCAGCGCACTTGGCGCAGATACCCTTTACGATGTAGTTGACTTTTCGGGCGGTGAAGCCCTTGGGCAGGTCGATGTGCGGTATCAGGTCTTCGTTCAGGCAGTAGGTGTTCTGGCAGATTTCACAATAGAAGTGGCAGTGGGCCTCTTCTTCGTGGCAGTGTCCATGGTTGTGGCAGATGCAGTATTTGTGTGAGCCGCTGCCGTCGTCTACACTGTGTATCAGGTGGTGCTCGTGAAAGAGCACGAGGGTGCGGAAGATGACCGACTTGTCGATGCTGTCGAGTTGCCTTTCCAACGTGCTCAGACTGAATGTGTCACTGTTACGGGCAATGGCTTCATAGATGAGTAGTCGGGTAGAGGTGGGACGAATGCCAGCCGACTCTAAAATGGGAGTATAGTCTTCAGTTTTCATAAAAAATGGATGCTTATCTGTTGACAGCAGCAAAGATAAGCATCCATTTTGGTAACCTGGTTGTTTTTCAGGCAGGTTTTTTAGTCGGTCAGTCCGAGCTTTTTCTTCATGTCCTTGCTCAGGGCATCCTTGTGTACAAGCACGTAGATAGTCTTGGCACGTACATAGCTTTCCGACATATTCAGGTAACCGCCGAAGTCATTGCGGTCGGTTCCCCAAGAGTTCTTGGTGATGTAGTACTTCGTGCCGTTCTGGTCCTTGGCAATGCCGGTGAGGTGCATCAGGTGGTCATCGGTTGTCACAAAAGATTCGTATCCTTTCTGGCGGATTTCGGGAGTTACCTTGACTTCCGGACAAGGATATTCAAACTTGAAGGCTTCGTTGAGTCTTTCCTGTGCATCCATACCTTGCCAGCGGGCAAAGTCAGTATCCTTCAGGTCTTCTGTCTTTCCGGTTTCCGGATTGATGGCTACTCCGTGCTTGAAAGAGAAACCTTTTTCGCTGACGTCTCCGTCCCAGCATACGGTATAGCCGTTTTTCAGTGCATAGTCTGTAGCTTCCATCATTTCGTCCAGCGGAAGGTTGTACATCTTGGCATGTTCCCAGTTGTCGGGAATCTCTACTTCAAATGCCTGATAGTAGGGCTTGTGAGTAAAGCTGGTCAGCATGACGTAGTCTTCGGGATGGATGTCCAGGCTCTGTGCGAAGGACTGCGGGGTGTATTCCTTGCCTTTGTAGGTAAACTTTTCAGGCAGTTCGCCCATGTAGATGTCGAACAGGCTCTTGATAAGCTTGTCGTATTCCGGACTGCGCTGGCGCATCTGTACGGCTTTTCCGGCAATGGCTTCCATATAAGAGGCCAGCTCCTTGTGGTTGTGTGTAGGAGAATTGTAGTTGATGCCGCTGTATACTTCTTCCGGCACGATGCCTACCTGAGTGAAAGCCGTAAACCAGCTGGGTGAGATACTTCCCTGACCGATGTTACCATTCCCGTGGCGCAGGTAGTTGTCGTTCAACTGGTTCATATATTTCTGGCGGACAATGTACATTTCCGAGAGGTCGAATTCACCTTTTCCCTGACGCAGGAGTTCGGCTTCGATGAAAGAGGTAGTGGCAAAGCACCAGCAGGTACCGGTAGCAGCCTGGTTCTTGACCGGAGTCACTTTCTGGTTGACTACGGTAGTAAACTGGTAGCCTTCGGCCTTGGGCTGTGCCTGAACGGTGGTCGAAGCAAGAAGTAATGCAGAGATAAATGTAACTGTTTTCATATTTTTTCTATGTGTCTTTTATGTGTGTATAAATGAGGAATCAGAATCCGAAGCGGTAGTCATTCCAGTATTTGGCGGTCATTTCGTCCCAGCGCAGAAGGGTAGCTCCGATAAAGTCTTTGGTATAGTCGGTCAGATAAGCCTTGGCTGCTTCTTCTCCCTGACTCTTGACCAGCTCGGCATAGCGTTGTTCCACCATCGGCAGTTCTTCCAGTCCTTTTCTTTCAAAATGGAGCAGGTTCTTTTCCAAAATCTTACGGGCATTTCCCCATCTCACGGTAGCCAGCTTGTTGGCCTGGCGATAGTGCCACAAGGCAGCATCCAGGCGGTAGCGGTGGTTGCCGCAAATCTTGAACATTTCCGGCAGGTCGGTCGTACCGCAGAAGATGGGCACGCGCGGACTCTGTCCGGGGTTGTCCATGCCAAACCAACAGACACCTCCCACGGCATCCGGAAGCCAGTCGCGCAACTGGATGACGGTAGAGTACGCACATTGCGGCACGGCTACGTTGCGGTTGGCTGTCACGGCACCCTTTTGCAGTGCATTGAACAGCTGTACCTCGTCGGTACGCATCCACGGGTTGGCACGCGGGCTGGTAATGGTATCGGTCTTTCCAGTTTTTCTGTCCTTGACAGCCACTTTCAGGTTTTTCGTTACGCTCCATTCCGTACCTTCATACGTCTGGCGCAGGTAAGCCATCACGTCGGCATTGCTGATTTTCTTTTCCGGTTTTACACTCAGCGGCAGTTCCTCATCGTCCATGCTAAGCTTGAGCGACGGAGCCAGTGTGCTCAGAATGAAGAACTCGCGGATGCTGAATGCCTGCATCTTGCCGAAATAGTTCGGACCTCCGTAGGCTTTCCAGAACTTGAACGGTTCCTTGCCATCCCACAGCTTGAGTTTCTTGGCCACGCTGAACACGTTTTCAGAGGCCATATAGTTACGTGTATCCTTCAAGTTGAGCGTGCTGATACGTGAGATATTGGCCGATACGCCCACTTCATCATCGGGGATACGTACGGCAGCCCATACACCGCCAATCTGGTCGGGGCCTTCACCGAAGATTTCAAAGTGCCATACTTCCTTCGGGTCGGCAATGGTCAGACATTCGCCCGAATCGCCATAACCGTATTCCTTCACCAGCTTACCCATGAGCTGAATGGCATCGCGGGCCGTGGTGCAGCGTTGCAATGCCACGCGGGCCAGTTCTTCAATCATGAACATTCCTTTAGGGTTCCGCAGAGTATCCCGTCCGCTGATGGTCGTTTCTCCCATGGCCAGTTGCTTCTCGTTCAGGCACGGATAAGCCGTATCCAGAAAAGCGTAGGTATGTTTGGCTTGCGGAATCTGTCCTTTCACGGTCAGTTTCGTCTGGTCGTTGACCGATTCCGTGTGCATGCGTCCGTCGTAAATGTTCATCACTGTGTCGTTGGCAAAATCTGCTGCCGGTACTACGTTTACCCACGTACGGTACCAGCTGTCGCAGGTGTGGCTCGTCATGACAGAGCCGTCGGTTGAGGCCAGTTTCCCCACCATGATACTGGTACAGCAGTCCGGATCGCGCGGCAAAGTCTGTTGTGCCAGTGAAAACTGAGAGAATGTAACCCCAAGAATAAATAAAATGCTACTTATTTTCATGTTTTCGTATTAAAATGATACCTGTTGCAAAGGTAATAAAAAAAGGAGGAAATCGACAAGGGCATAAAGGATAAAAACAGAATTCCGGTGTGTAACGTGCTGGGGTGAAATAAGAGAAAACATCAGTACGGAGTGTTCCGAAAGCCTTTGCTGTAATTATGTTTCCCTGCCGCGAAACCTATGTTTCCCGGTGCGGAACCTTATGTTTCTCTTGTGGAAAACGTAGGTTTTTGCAGAGAGAAACCTAAATCATGTGGCACAGTTGCTCGTTTATTTCTTGTACGTTTTTCAATCAGGAAAGAGAGGGGGAAGGAGCTTTGCCTTTGGAGACAAAAAAGGCCGTCTCCCTTGTTTTGCGGTGGGAGACGGCCTTCAGATTATTTAATTTCGAATTCTTCCTTCATGTCCATTTCCTGGTTGTTCACGTCAAAGAATTTATATTGCAGGAACGCCAGGTTCTGGTTCGGAACGATTTTGATGCCAAATCCATATTTCATCTGCCATTTGCGCTTCATGGACATGAGTCCCTGATTTACGTAGGCAGCGACATAAGGATGAATGTGTAGTGTGAATTTCTTCACTTTCAGCTTGTTGACCATATAGTCAATCTTACTTTCCAATGTATCGGTAAACAGGATGGAAGGTTTGATTTTTCCTTTTCCGAAACATACTGGGCAGTCCTCATCAGTAGTGACATCCATGGCCGGACGCACACGCTGGCGCGTGATTTGCATAAGTCCGAATTTGCTCAGAGGAAGGATGTTGTGCTTGGCCCGGTCTTTCTGCATGTTCTGGCACATGCGTTCGTAAAGTTTCTGCCGGTTTTCAGCCAGGTTCATATCGATGAAGTCTACCACAATGATACCTCCCATATCCCTTAGACGAAGCTGGCGTGCCAACTCATCGGCTGCGCCCAAATTTACGTCGAGTGCATTCGCTTCTTGTCCGTTAGTTGATTTGGAACGGTTTCCGCTGTTTACGTCCACCACATGGAGTGCTTCCGTATGTTCGATAATCAGGTAAGCTCCGCTCTTGTAGGAAACGGTTTTCCCGAAAGAGGATTTGATTTGCTTGGTGATGCCGAAGTTATCGAAAATAGGGAGCTGGCCGGTATAGCGCTTCACGATGCCCGTACGCTCGGGAGCAATGAGTGCTACATAATCTTTTACTTCGTTGAAAACGGTTTCGTCGTTCACATAGATGTTTTCGTACGACGGGTTGAACAAGTCGCGCAGCATGGCTACGGTACGGCTTGTTTCCTCATAAACCAGTGAGGGCAGTTTGGTGGCCTTCTGTACTTTCGTGATGGTTTCTTCCCAATGTTTCAGCAGGACTTTCAGTTCCGCATCCAGTTCTGCCACGCGCTTTCCTTCGGCTACGGTACGTACAATGACTCCGAAGTTCTTAGGCTTGATGCTCTGCAGCAGTTGTTTGAGGCGTGCTCTTTCCTCGCTGGATTTTATTTTTTGTGAAACGGATACTTTGTCGTTGAAAGGTATCAGCACCAGATAGCGTCCGGCGAACGACAATTCGCAGGTCAGTCGCGGCCCCTTGGTGGAAATCGGTTCCTTGACAATCTGTACGATGACTTCCTGTCCTTGCTGGAGCACGCTGGAAATGGTTCCATCCTTTTCAATGTCGGGCAGCATGGAAGCTTTCGACATGGGATAGAGCTTTTTCCGGTCGCTGATTACTTGCTTGAGGTACTTCTGGTAAGAATGAAATTGTGGTCCCAAGTCCAGGTAGTGAAGAAAAGCGTCTTTCTCAAAGCCTACGTCTACAAAGCAGGCGTTGAGGCCGGGCATGAGTTTCCGGACTTTACCTACGTACATGTTGCCTACGGAAAAGGAGAGGTTTCGTTCCTCTTTCTGGAACTCTACCAGGTTCTTGTCCTCCATGAGGGCGATAGAAATTTCCTTGGGCTGTACGTCTACTACTAATTCGCTTGTCACTTTGTTACTTGGTTTTTTGTTTTTACTAGGTTGCTAATTACACAAAGAACAAACCTGAAAGGCTTTTGTTGAGCTTTGCAAGTTTGTTCTTTATTGAAGTCGGACAGACTAACAATTATTTTTTGCTTTTATGTCTGTTCTTTCTTAGTCTTTTTTTACGTTTGTGTGTAGACATTTTATGTCTTTTTCTTTTCTTTCCGCTTGGCATAGCTTCAAAATTTTATGGGTTAATACTAAATGTTAATTATTTTTTTACTGATAGAGTAAATGTTTTTGCTGGTTTAAATGCCGGAATATTGTGTTCCGGAATAATAATGGTAGTATTCTTAGAAATATTACGAGCAGTTTTCTGCGCTCTTTTCTTTACAATGAAACTACCGAAACCACGGAGGTAGACATTCTCATCTTTCGACAAAGATTCTTTTACTGATCCCATGAACGCCTCAAGGGTTGCTAATACTGTTGCCTTGTCAATACCTGTGTTCTTGGCAATTTCGTTTACAATATCTGCTTTAGTCATTGCGCTAATAATTATTGTTATACGTTATCTTAAATTTTTGGACTGCAAATATATAGCTTTTCTGTATCTTTCGAAAATTTCTCGGGAATATTTTTTTAGAAAACTCGTGCTTTTTTGAGAGTTACGAGTCTTTTATACAGCTGTATGACGTGGTTTTTCTGTATATGTCGGGCAAATGTATTATTTTTGCAGCCAAATTATAGATTGGATGAATTTGTTTGCGACTACAATAATTGACTGGTACAAGGAGAACAAGCGTGACCTGCCTTGGCGTGACACCAAAGACCCTTATAAGATATGGATTTCGGAAATCATTCTTCAGCAGACCCGTGTGGTGCAGGGGTATGATTATTACTGCCGTTTCATGGAGCATTTTCCGGATGTAGAAATACTGGCAAAGGCTTCGGAAGACGAAGTGATGAAGTGCTGGCAGGGGCTGGGCTATTATTCGCGTGCCCGTAACTTGCACGCAGCTGCGCGTACGATTGCCGAAAAAGGAGCTTTCCCCGTGCGTTATGAAGATGTAAGGGCATTGAAAGGGGTGGGAGACTATACGGCCGCAGCCATTTGTTCCTTTGCTTACGACATGTCGTATGCGGTGGTCGACGGGAATGTGTATCGCGTATTGTCCCGATGGCTGGGCGTGGAAGAACCCATTGATACCGGAGCTGGAAAAAAACTGTATGCTTCGCTGGCCGATGAAATGATGGACAAGTCGCGTCCGGCATTGTATAATCAGGCCATCATGGATTTCGGGGCCTTGCAATGTGTGCCGTCATCGCCTTCCTGTCTGTTTTGTCCGCTTTCAGACAGTTGTGTGGCCCTGCAAAAGAATTTAGTGGACAAACTTCCCTGGAAATCACGTAAAACGAAGGTGTTAGATCGTTATTTTTCTTATATTTACGTGCGTGCAGGCGTGCATACATTTATAAAAAGGCGTGAAGCCGGAGACATCTGGCAGAATCTGTATGAGTTTCCGCTGATTGAAACGGAACAGGAAGTGGGGGAAGAAGAGATTTTCTCTCTTCCTGCATTCCGGGAACTGGTAGGTAACCGCTCCATACGTATGTTCCGCGTGGTATCGCCTGAGGTGAAACACGTGTTGTCACACCGGGTAATCCATGCCCGATGTTACGAAGTAGAACTGGAAGAGGAAGATGCCGTTCTTTCTGGATTTCAGCGCGTTCTGATTGACGATTTGCATAAATTCCCCGTGTCGCGCTTGATATCTCGTTTTTTTTCGTTACTTTTGAAACCAAATTATAAAAAATAAAATCATGTCATTGAATAAAGTACAATTGATTGGAAATGTAGGGAAAGACCCTGAAGTAAGATATTTGGACAGTGGAGTAGCTGTGGCTACTTTCCCGCTGGCTACTACAGACCGTGCTTATACGCTGGCCAATGGCACACAGGTGCCTGAACGTACGGAATGGCATAACATCGTGTTGTGGCGCGGACTGGCTGAAACAGCCGAAAAGTATGTGCACAAAGGCGATAAGCTGTATATTGAAGGAAAAATCCGTACTCGTTCATACGACGACCAGAATGGAGTGAAACGTTATGTAACGGAAATTTTTGGTGACAATATGGAAATGCTGACTCCGCGTGCTGCACAGCCTGCTGCCCCTGTACAACCACAGGCCGCTTCGCCGGTTGCCGCTGCTGCTCAGCCTGAGAACAATCCTTCGGACGATTTGCCGTTTTAATCTCAGGCGGTCTTAAATAGATGTTTAACTACAGGTAGATAGAATGGACCCTGACTCGTGTTTGCTCCGCTGGACGGAGCTTTGTGACGGAATTACCGTAATGCCCCTTTCGTTAGGGGCTGCTTTTGCTTTGCTGCTTGCCCTTGCGTTATTATATACTTCGGGCTTTGTTTCTGCTTCTGAAATAGCTTTCTTTTCGTTATCTCCTTCTGACTTGAACGATATAGAGGAGGAGAATCATCCTTCTGACTCTAAAATCAAGGCCTTGCTTGATGATTCAGAGCGTCTGCTGGCCACTATTCTGATTTCGAATAACTTTGTCAATGTGACGATTATCATGCTGTTGAACTATGTGTTTGCCAGTGTGATTGATTTTGGAGAGGCAAAAATTCTGGAGTTTTTGATTGTAACGGTCGTATTGACCTTCCTGCTGTTGCTGTTCGGAGAAATTATGCCGAAAATTTATTCGGCACAGCACACTTTACCCTTTGCCCGTAAGGCGGCTCCCGTAGTAACGGTTTTGCGTACCGTATTCTGGCCCATATCCTCGTTGCTGGTCCGGTCTTCTTTTTTCATCAACCGATTTTCACAGAAGCGGAAAGTCCGGAACCTGTCGGTCAATGAACTTTCTCAGGCGCTGGAATTGACGGATATTCAGGAAACACCGGAAGAAAACAATATGCTGGAGGGAATCATCCGTTTTGGAGAAGAAACGGCGAAGGAAGTAATGACTTCCCGTCTGGATATTGTGGATTTGGAAATACATTCTACCTTTTCAGAGGTATTGAAGTGTATCAATGAAAACGGATATTCACGCATTCCGGTGTATGAAGAAACGCGTGACCATATCAAAGGAATATTGTACATCAAGGACCTGCTTCCTTATCTGGATAAGGGTGAGGACTTCAAATGGCAGAACCTGATTCGCCCTGCCTTGTTTGTGCCGGAAAATAAGATGATTGGCGATTTGCTGCGTGATTTTCAGACGAACAAGATTCACATCGCCGTAGTGGTGGATGAGTTTGGAGGTACGTCGGGCATCGTGACGATGGAGGACATCATCGAGGAGATTGTCGGAGAAATCAATGATGAATACGATGAGGAAGAACGCACGTACGTGAAACTGACGGAAAACGTGTATGTGTTCGAAGGAAAGACTCTGCTGTCGGACTTTTATAAGATTATCAAGGATAGTGAGGAGGTATTTGAAGATGCCTCTGGAGATGCGGATTCACTGGCCGGCCTTCTGCTGGAACTGAAGGGAGAGTTCCCCGCATTGCATGAGATTATCAATTACCAGAATTACCGCTTTGAGATTCTGGAGATGACTTCGCGTCGTATCCAGAAGGTGAAAGTGACCATCTTGCCTGTGGCTCAGGAAGAAGATGAGGTGAAGGAGAAATAACTATGCCACTGCTGAAGACTTGGACGGAGGAAAATGGCCGATGGGGAATCTGGCAGGTGACGGAAACGTTGGAGGAACTTTATGCCTGTCTGTCGGACGACGTGGTGCGGCAAGAACTTGAACGTCTGAAAGCTCCTTCCCGGAAAATGGAATACCTGGCAGTCCGTGTGCTGCTGAAAACGATGTTGGGGAAAGAAGTGCGGATAGGACATGAACCTTCCGGAAAGCCGTTTCTGACAGGAGGGGAGTATCATGTATCCATTTCTCATACGAAGGGATATGTGGCAGTTGGGCTGCATGAGTCTACTCAGCCCGGCATTGATATTGAGGCTTATGGCGAGCGGGTACGAAAGGTAGAGTCTCGGTTTGTGAGGGAAGACGAGATGCCGGAAAGGGCACGTATGGAATCGCATGAAGAATTGTATCAGCTGCTCTTGCATTGGTCGGCCAAGGAAACCATGTACAAAGTGCTCGATATGGCAGAAGTGGATTTCCTGCAACACTTGAAAGTGTGTCCTTTCAAATTGTCTTCCTCCGGAACGTTTACGGGTGAATCGTACCGGAAAGCAGACAAAGCCCGCTTTCTGATTCATTATCTGATACATCCTGAGTTTGTCTGTACCTATTGCCTCAATATTGAGGCTCGTAGAACAAACAACGGATGAGTTTGTTTATGAAAGAAAAAAGATGAACAAGAAATTACGTAAAACAATTCGGCTGACGGCCATTTCGTTAGGAGCGTTACTGACTATATTCTTGTTGGCCGTAACCATCGTGGTGAATTTTATTTTTACACCGGAAAAGTTGACACCGGTGGTGTTGAATGTGGCTAATCAGTCATTGAATGCCCGTTTGCAGATGAAAAGTGTGGAGCTGACTTTCTTTTCCACCTTTCCGCGCTTCGGACTGAAGGTGACGGATGGAGTATTGGTGTCCAAAGCCATTAATGACACGTTGTGGCAGAAGACCGATTCTCTGGTTTCTTTCAAGAAATGTGTGGTAGTGGTGAATCCGGTGGATTATCTGCTGCATGATAAAATCAGCCTGCGCTATCTGGGACTGGAGGATGCGTCGGTATATGCTTTCAAGAATAAGGAAGGAAAAAGCAACTGGGACATCGTGAAGAGTACGGAAGAGACAGTAGAAGAGGATACCACATCGCAGAAGCCTCAGATTCAGGAAATAGACATAAACCGTGTGGCCTTGAAGCGTACGAACGTGACGTTCGACGACAGGGATACAAGGGTATACGCCCGCGTGCAGAACCTGAACATGAATCTGAAAGCTTCTTTGAAGAAAGATTATTCCATGCTGGCACTGGAGTATGACAACGAGAATCTGCTCTTCTGGCAGGACGGACAGCTATTGGTGAATCACCTGGCTGTAGGACTGAATGCGGATATGCAACTGGATCGTGTTTCCCGACGACTTACGCTGAAGGATACGGGACTGACATTAAATGGAATAGCCCTCGACTTGTCGGGTACCCTTGGGCGGGATACGATTGGCGGACCGGCTTCGGTAGATTTGACCTATAAGTTGCATGCCCCGTCGCTGGAAACCGTGTTTAATATGATTCCGGAGAGTGTGCTGAAGCGTCAGGAGCTTACCGCCAAAGGAGAGGTTACGTTAGAAGGAACCTTGAAGGGGCTTTATGGCAAACAGCAGATGCCGGAAGCTACACTTCACGTGAGCATTAATCAGGCTTCGGCGAAGTATGCCGATTTACCTTATGGTATTGACGACCTGACGGCTGAATTTAGTGGGTACGTTGATTTCATGCGCCACAAGCCCTCGTATGCTGATTTGAAAATATTCCGTTTCAAGGGAGCTCACACCGATATATTAGCTGACGGAAAAGTGGAAGATTTGTTGGGCGACCCTGACATCACTTTTCATACCCGTTCGGAAATAGACCTTACGGCACTGGCCAAGACTTTCCCCTTGCAGGAAGGAGTGTCGATAGGTGGTCGGGTGGGAGCCGACTTCCGCTTGCATTGTCGCTTGTCGACTATTCAGAAGCAGGACTGGGGGCGTGTTCGTTTGAAAGGAAAGCTGGATATGCAGGACATGTTCTTGCGCGATACCAAGAAGAATTTTGAATTTACCAGCCAGGCCGCTCTCCGTTTTATTGGCGAAGACAATCTTGCCGCACAAATGAACATTCGCAAGGCTTCCTTGCGTACTGCGGCTATTTCTGCCAATCTGGATGAATTGAATGCCACCGTCCGGTCTACGAATCCGCAGGATACGACCCGTCTGATTGACGTGGAATGTAAATTGCAGATGAGTCGCCTGAAAGGAGAGATGGGCGATTCGTTGAAGGTGTTCAGTAAAAAGGCAAAGGCTTCCTTGCACTTGCAGCCGGGCAAACTGAATCCGGCCATGCCGAATATAAAGGTGGCTTTGGAGACCGATACACTCTTCTGCCGTATGGGCGATATGAAAATGGGTATGGACAAGGGAGGCTTTAATTTGACGGCTGAAAAGGTACGCGATTCAGTATGGCTTCCCAAAGGAATTGTCGGATTCAACCGACTAACTTTAAGAACCCCTGAACTGGCTTTGCCGGTGAGAATGCGCAAAACAGCCGTAACGGTAGGCGATAGAGTCATCACTTTGAAAAATGCCAGCATGCGCATCGGACGTTCCAACTTGACGGCAAGTGGATCGGTTTACGGTCTGTATGCGGCAATGAAGAAAGGAAAAATGCTGAAGGCCAACCTGGAAATCGCTTCCCGCAACCTCGATTGCAACCAGTTGATTAATGCACTGAACTTCCCGCAGGATACGCTTCAGGCAGAGACCGACACGGTATCGTCGGCAGAACCGATGCAGTTGTTTGTCATTCCGAAGAACATTGATTTCGAGTTGAAGACCAACCTGAAAAAGGTGACTTACGGAAATATGGTGTTTGAAAATGTGCAAGGAGCGGTAGACATTCGCAATCAGGCGGTTTATCTGAAAAAGCTGACCATGCGCGGACTGGAAGCAGACCTGGAAACCACGTTGGTATATCGTGCCCGAAGGAAAACAAGAGGCTATGCCGGTTTTGATTTCCGTTTGCGCAAGGTAAATATCGGCAAGTTGGTCGATTTCATACCTTCACTTGATACGATTGTGCCGATGCTCCGTTCCTTCAAGGGAATGGTCGATTTTGATGCTACGGCCGAGGCTGTGCTTGATTCCAACCTGAACGTGAAGATACCAAGTCTGAAAGCGGCCATGCACATTAAAGGCGACAGTCTGGTACTGATGGATGGAGAAACCTTTGCGGAAATATCCAAGACACTGATGTTCAAGAACAAGAAACGGAATGTGTTCGACAGTATTTCGGTCAACCTGACCGTGCAGGACGGCAATGTGACGGTATATCCGTTCTTACTTCAGATAGACCGCTACAAGGCGGCTGTGGGAGGAACTCAGGGTCTGGATATGAACTTTAACTATCACATCTCTGTGCTGAAATCGCCGCTGCCGTTCAAGGCGGGAGTGAATATTACCGGAAACCTGGACAAGATGAAAATCCGTATCGGCAAGGCGAAGTATAAAGATGCAGTTACGCCTGTGGAAATCCGGAAAGTGGACAGCACACGTGTAAACATGGGGCAGGAGATTATTCATAGCTTTGAACGCGTAATAAGCCGTACATACAGGGGAAAACTTCCGCAAGGTGCTGAGTGAGGTAAGTTTGCATATTTATCTGAATAATTGTATATTTGCGAACGAGAGACAGAATTTATACGAGTATTAACACTATTAATTATTAAAATCTTCATTAACTTATGTTTAGTAAACATCCTAAAGGGCTGGTAGCCGCATCGTTGGCCAATCTGGGAGAACGTTTCGGTTTCTATACCATGATGGCGATTCTGGTGCTTTTCTTACAGGCGAAGTTCGCATTGAGCGGAACAGAAGCCGGATGGATTTATTCCACTTTCTATTTTTCAATTTACATTCTGGCGTTGGTCGGTGGTGTGATTGCCGATAAGACGCGAAATTACAAGGGAACCATCTTGATTGGTATTGTCTTGATGGCATTGGGCTACGTATTGCTGGCCATTCCTTCTCAGACTCCGGTAGTGAATAAGGCATTGATGCTGACTGTTACATGCGGAGCTTTGTTTATCATTGCATTTGGTAACGGACTGTTTAAAGGAAACCTTCAGGCGCTGGTAGGTCAGATGTACGACGACCCGAAGTACTCCAGCCTGCGTGACTCAGGTTTCTCCTGGTTTTATATGTTCATCAATATCGGTGCGATTTTTGCTCCTCCTGCTGCGGTAGGTGTACGTAACTGGTGGTTGAGCCATAACGGTTTTGCATATAATCCTGATCTTCCCGGATTGTGTCACGGACACCTGGCCGGCACATTGCAGCCGCAGGCAGCCGAAACGTATCAGACACTGGCTAATGAGGTAAGCGGTGCTCCTGTAACCGACCTGACTCAGTTTGCCAACGATTACCTGAATGTGTTCTCTACAGGATTCCATTACGCATTTGCGGTAGCGATTGTGGCTATGCTGGTATCTTTGATTATTTATGTGGTGAACAAGAAACGCTTCCCGGACCCGAGCAAGAAGGTAGCTGACAAATCTGCTGCTTCTGTTGCTACGGTAGAAATGAGTGCACAGGAAGTAAAACAGCGCATCATGGCTCTGTTTGCCGTATTCGGTGTGGTAATTTTCTTCTGGTTCTCATTCCACCAGAATGGTTTGACCTTGACATTCTTTGCGAAAGAATATACTGACCTGAACTTGTTTGGTATGCCTATTACTGCCGAGCTGTTCCAGTCACTGAATCCGTTCTTTGTAGTATTCCTTACTCCGGTAGTCATGGCGGTATTTGCTCGTCAGCGTGCGCGTGGCAAGGAACCTTCTACACCCAAGAAGATTGCCATCGGTATGGGAATTGCCGCTACAGGCTTTATTATCATGGCAGTAGGTTCATTTGTAAGTGACCTGCCTTTGCATCAGGATATTGTAGCAGCAGGAACTTCACCGGTAAAAGTAACTCCGCTGTTGCTGATGGCTACTTACCTGGTATTGACCATTGCCGAGTTGTACATTTCTCCGCTGGGAATTTCTTTCGTATCGAAGGTAGCTCCTCCGAAGTATCAGGGTATCATGCAAGGTGGCTGGCTGGGTGCTACTGCCATCGGTAACCAGTTGCTGTTCATCGGAGCTGTGTTGTATGAATCTATTCCAATCTGGATGACATGGACGGTATTCGTAGTAGCTTGCAGCATTTCTATGTGTACCATGTTGTTCATGCTGAAATGGTTGGAACGTGTAGCAAAATAAATTTCTCGAAATAGAATTTACTTGTGGAATCCCTCATGCGGTTGCATGGGGGATTTTTTTATGGGCAATTTTGAGAGATTTTTTATCGTAAGGAAAATCAACTTCAAGGATTAGAAGATATTAAAATTGGTGTGCGATGAGCGGAAGATATTAGCTGTGCCAGCTTTTTTCGTATCTTTGATGCACTGAGAATAGCTGTATTAATTCATTGTGTTTATCTGATTTTTAAATATAAATATGCTTATAACTCGCGACATATTAAATAAGGCATTAGAAGATAAAATGCCCCTTTTCCATGATGGAGATTATATCGATGATGATGTTTTGTATGACTTGTTTTATGCTCAACCAATATTGAAAGATTTGCCCAACGGGAAAAAGGCTTTGAGAACTCTTATTGCCAAAAGTGATAGAAATATTTTGTGTGCTGAATTAAAAGAACGTACTAAAAGTCTTAAAAAAGAATTTGAATTTGAGAAAATATATTATAGAGTAAAATGTAAGTCATGTGGTAAAAACTTTTCTATTTATATCACAAAAAGCCAAATCATTAATAGAAGATTTAAAATAAGTAATCATGTCAATATTTCAGTACATCATGATAGATATTATTTATTTACCCCTGCATTTAAAGAATTATATAGTATTAAATTTGGTAACTCTTATAATATGTATGTTTGCGAATCTTGTATTGACAAATTTATTTCCGATTCAATGCAAAAAGCAGTTGATTTTTTAGAAAAAAAGGATAAGTTTGATTGGTTTCTCTCAGAAGAAAGTTTAGGTGATTGGAAAAGGGAGTTATTTAGAATAGAAACAACCTATTTCAAGTTAGAGAATGGGGTAAAAATTGAAGATGGAAAAGAGATTCGTGCCGCTAATGGAGAAATTTGGACTGACGAAAAATACAATGAATGGAAAAAACGTGAAGAAGAAGCAAGAAATCACAAGAAGAAACTCGAAGAAATACGTCTTCAGCAAAAATTGGATGAGGAAGCTGAACGCGAGAGAACAAGAAAAGCAAATGAATTGTTTCTTGCACGTCATCAATTAAATACTCCAACTCAAAGATATATTAATAAGTTTTGTAATAAAGATTCTGATATTGATATAACAGATAAAGAAATTCAGAGAGAAGCACTTTCACCAGAAGATGTGAATTATGAAGCTATTCAAAAACACAATAGTAAACTATATAGAGAATATCTTCAATCACCTCTTTGGAAAATCATATCATCAAAGGTAAAATGGAATGCAAATCATCGTTGTGAGAAATGTGGTTCTACCAAAAATCTTGTAACACATCATACATCTTATGAATTTAAAGGTGTAGAGTTTCTTGCTTTTCATACACTTCAATGTTTATGCTCAAAATGCCATGAAAAGGAACATGATAAACAGAATGGTTCTGAAAAATGAATTATATATGATAATCAGAAAGAGAGATTTCATTGTTTTGGGACGAAATATTAGCTATAGTTAAGCTATAAAAGTCGTAGAGGTACTACTTCTAATGGTAGCACATTGGATGAGTGGTACTAATGAAGATGGAGAAGGCGGTTTTGATTAATGATTCTCTATGTAATTTAGTAACTTATAGGCCTGTTTCCTTTTCGGTTCAAATAGATAGAGACTGTACAGGCTGAAAGGTAGTAGGCTTGTGTACTGAAGTGATTTAAACTTGGGAGTTTTTCTTTTTTATTAAATTTACGTTCAGAATATAAATCATTTATGACATGAAGGACTTTGATGAATTTCATTCTTGGATAGAATTTGAGAAACGTTATTTAAACGGACATCAGAAACAGCTTCTTTTTGATAAAGACTATTCGTGGATTGAAGATAAGAAGATATTATCTTGTGTCTTTTTCTTCTACTATACCTATTATCATTTCGGTATAGAATTTTTGCTTAGTAAAGTAGAAGAAGCCAACTTTCCTACATGGAGAAAAAATACAATAATTCAACTGATAAACCTTTGTCAAGATATTGTACATGAGATAAATATGGGATTTTATGAAGAAAATATTTTTACATGGATAAATGATGTACAGGTTCAGAATATTATCAGAGACTATTCTCCAATAACGGAAGATTCTATAAAAGAATATATAATGTCTGAGAATACAAATCTTCTTCTTAAAGCCAAAACTGTAGGTTATATGATTTCTATGATTTATTACTTGTCGGAAAGAGCTGCTTTTGCTCACATTTTTTTTGTTAGTGGATTTGGTTTAATTACGGGAAGTAAATTTGAAGAATTGTTTTCTTTTATATCCAAAAACAATCCCTCATTGTATAAGTATTTATTATACATAAAGAAATACATAAGCGAAGGATTTCATGCTATTGGCTTTTTTGATGATTGTGATTTAAGTGAAGATTTTGATGAAGGTCCGACTAATTATATTTATAGAAAATTTTTCCATGTAAATACTCCAAAAGTCATTCTTTCGGATAACGAAATATCTTGGAGGTTTGTAACATTTCTAAATGGTGAGTTACAGATTTATAATCCCAAACACCCTGAAGGGCATGGTAAATACAAACCTTTTTATATCAAGACTCAGAAGTCTATAAAGGCATTTAATCATATAAAGGACTATATCATAAATAAATTGCCACCTATTAAGGCTATATTTCAGGATGATATTATAGTTGGGATAGAACCGTCAAGTATAGAAAGTATAAATGATACATTAGATGTATTGAAAAGACACACTGAGAATGTTGCTCATATATCAGAAGACATACATAAGTCAGAAAGAGGAAAATTATTAAAACATGAATACACACAGAGTGAAGTTAGAAACTACATAAATAATAAAAAATCTGAATTCTTGGATTCATTATGCCAGTTACATCTTGATGACTATAAAATATACTACTGCCTTGAGAATAGAGTTAATAGCGACTTGATTATGGCAGAAGAAGATGCTTTTATTTTTACGATAGCTACAGCTGATAAAGAAACATTATTGGCTTACGAAAATACTGAAGAAAATAGAGCTACATATTTGTTTATATGCGACATCAAAGATTTAGAAATGTCTGTCAAGTCTTTAGCTGACTACTTTTCTTCTGGGGTGGTAAATAAAAGGGAAACACTTGAGAATAAGATAAAGTATGGCAAGATTACCGGTATAAAGAAACTGATAAAAATAACCCATTCTGATGAATGGTTACGTGAAATTAAATCTGAACAGTCTAAGATATACTAAAAACAATACATTATAAATTTATCTTTAACACTTATGTCTGTCCAAAATACTTCCAAAGAAGAACAACAGCAATACAAAAAAAAGAAAGAATGGAATGCCATAAAAAATTGTATTCCTTTAATTAATGAATGTCTTCAACTTAACATAGACCCGGAGACTTATGATGATAAATATTCTCGGGAAAGCCCGGATTTTGTTTTTTCCAATAACGATAAATCTATTGGAGTGGAGGTCGTTGAATGTTATCCTTCTGTAAGGAAATGCAAAACAAAGAATGCGGTAGAACAAGAAAGTTTCGAAAAGAAAATATGTAATGAGTTTAAGAAAAACAAGTATTTGGAAACCATAACAGAAACCGAAAAGTTAAATATTATAATTTACCGAAAATATCCAAAGAAAAAGAAAAGAGGAACTGTACAAGAAGTATGTCATGAATTGGAAGATTTATTAAGGTCATGGTATCAAAAAACAAATCCTCAATCTGAAAGGAATTATATTAGCTATATTAGGGTATCAAAAACGACTTGTTGTAATGTCATCTATTTTAACAGTGCTTCTCGTTGCATTCCTGTTAATTGGGATGACATTAAATTTTGTATTGAGAAAAAGGAGAAAAAATATAAGGATTATTGTGAAAATGTTAAATGCGATGAATATTGGTTATGTATATGCTTACCATTTGAAGAAAATAGAAATATGAATATTATAGATTATAATGGAAAAGAAAATGAATCAATGAACTTCCTTTCTCAATGTTCATTTTCACGAATTTGTATAACTCCAGATTTATTAGGAAGAAATATTAATTGGATAAAAGAAGGCGATTGATTTTATTGATAAAGAAGATTTTCAGTACTGCCAAGGAAGTACTCCAGTACTGTCAAAGGAGTACTGCAGTACTTTCAGGGGAGTACTCCAGTACTTCCTTGTCAGTACTGGCATTAGGGAAAATTGTAGTAGCTTTAGTCTTTAATAAATACAGAATGTCTTGCTTGGAGTGCTTTATCCTTATATATCTTTTTTCAGTGTGAAGACAAATTCCAGTCCTCCTTTCGGCATGTTCTTGGCGAAGATGGTTCCGCCATGGAACAATACGGCGTTCTTCACGATGGCCAGTCCCAAACCTGTACCTCCTAATTTTCGTGAGCGTCCCTTGTCTACCCGATAGAAGCGTTCAAACAGGCGGTTCAGATGCTCTTCGGGTACTCCCACGCCGGTATCAGAGAAGCTGAAGTAGTAGAATTTCTCATCTTCGCGGAAGCAGTTGATGGTGATTTGTATGTCATTACCCGCATAGGCTATGGCATTGTCGGTCAGGTTGCGGAAGATAGAGTAGAGAAGCGAGCTGCTTCCTGTCAGTATGACTTCCGACGGGAGTTTGTTCACCACAGTGATATGCTTTTCTTCCAGTCCGAGCGCCACCTCGTTCAAAATGTTTTCTACAATCTTGCTCAGGTTTACCTGCTCTTTCTCTACCAGTTCCGGTGCCTCGTCCATTCGGGTCAGCACAGAGATGTCGCGTAGCAGGAAGGTCAGACGGTTGCTCTGGGCATAGCTTCTTTCCAGGAAGACACGGACATTTTCTTGCGGAATGTTCGGGTTGCTGATAATGGTTTCCAGGTATCCCTGAATACTGCTGACGGGCGTTTTCAGCTCATGAGCGATGTTCTGTGTCAGCTGGCGTTTCAGGCGGGCCTGCTCTTCTTCCTGAGTAATATCGTTGATGGATATTTCGAACGACATATCCTGAAAGATAATGCATTCCACGGTAAACGAGCGAGCGTTCTTGTTGAGGTGCATGGCATACCGCTTTTCCTCTTTACTGAAATTACCCTCGTTCCGGTTTAAGAACTCAATGATGGGTTGTAGTTCCGGAATGTCGAAAATTTCATTGGTAGAACGCAGGTTGCGGTCGGATATGTTGTTGATGTATTGCGTAAACAGGTTGTTGACCAGGATTTCCTGCCGTTCTTTGGTAAAGACACCCAATCCCTCGTGTGAGGTTTGAAGGTGCGAAATCAGTTTCTCACGCTCAATGTAGAGAGCTTCTTTCGCCCGGTGCAGGCGTTTGTATATCTTAATGATGTGTTGTGAAATCTCTCCCAGTTCGTTCTTTGGGAAAGTTTGCAGGATGTCCATGTCAATCGGTTCGTTCCGGTCGGCCTTCATGGCAAACTGTTGCAGTTTGGTGATGGACTTGCCCAGCTTCCTAGTAAAACGGTAGAAGATGAAAATCAGTACCAGACAGATAATCAGCGCAAACCATAAGTAGCCGGAGTCAGCTTGCAAGTGTTCTGCCAGACTCAGGTTGTAGGGAAGGGCAGACCGTATGATGATGCGGTAGGGAGGATAATAGCGTGCGGAATAAAAATATTCCTCTCCCTGAATGCTTTCCGACGGGCGGCTGATGGAATAGCCGCTTCCGTACATGAGTGCGTCTTGCACTTCCTTGCGGGAAGAGTGGTTGGCAAAGCTTTTCCAGTTGGCATTTGTATTGTCGTACACTACTTTCCCTGACGGCTCAATAAGCGTAACCCGCAGGTTGGGCATCATGTGAGTCGTCACATAGCTCTGCATGGAGTCAGAGTTGACCCCATGATGATCGGCCAGAAAGTCGCACAGCTGGTTGTTATAGTTTTGCAGCTGCGTGTTCAGTAATTCTATTTTGTAAGCCTTTTCGCGTTTGTATTGAAACAGCATAAAGCATACTGCATATCCCAGGAAAAGGAATATGACAGAAAGAAACAGCCTCTGACTGAAAGGGAGGATGCGATAAGAAAATTTTGTCATGATTGTGCCACCGTAATTTATTCACATTCGAAACAGTATCCATAACCGAGGCGGGTTACGATACAAGCACCGTATTCACCGATTTTCTTGCGAAGGCGAGTGATATTCACATCAATCGTACGGTCGAGCACGTACACTTCATCGTGCCATACTTTCGCCAGAATGTCTTCGCGGGAGAATACGCGTCCTTGGTTCTGCAACAGGAGCAGAAGTATTTCAAATTCTTTTTTCGTTAATGAAATTTCCTCGTTGTTGATGGTTACTTTCTTCTTCGGAATGTTGACCGACAGTCCTTTATAAATCAGCTGTTCGGGCACCTGGGTTTGTACGCCGGCTGTGCGTCGTAACACCGCCTTTACTCTCATGATGACTTCACGCAGAGAGAAAGGCTTTGAAATATAGTCGTCCGCTCCCAGGTTGAATCCGGTCAGCGTATCATTTTCCGTATCCTTTGCGGTGATGAAAATGATAGGAATGTTCTGTGTATCCTTGTTCTTTTTCATCATGCTGGCCATTTTGAATCCGGAAATTTCTCCCATCATCACGTCCAGCAGTATCAGGTTGTAACGTGGCAATTCAAGTTTCAAGGCTTCTTCGGCGGAATTGGCAGTATCTACCATGTATCCTTCCATTTCGAGATTGAATTTTAGAATCTCGCACAAGTCTTCTTCATCGTCTACAACTAAAATCCGGTAATCGTTCATGCGTATTTTCTATTAATTAATACAAAATTCAATGTGATTTAGTTTTCGTTACAAAGATGACCCTTTCTTGTTTCGTCCTTATGAAATAGATGTTACATTTAGGTTACAACATGGGCTTGGTAAACTCTCCGGCTATGGAACGGTTCATTTCGCTGCGTATTTCCTTGGGAGTAAGACCGTGGCCGAGCAGGAACATCAGCTTGGTGAGCACGCTTTCCACGGTGGCATCATATCCGCTGATGACACCTGCATCGAGCAGGTGCAGACCGGTTTCGTAACGTGCCATTTCTACCATACCCGTCTGGCATTGTGAAATGTTGACGATGACAATTCCCTTTGCCGTAGCTTCTGCCAGCAAGTGGATGAACCAGGGCTTCTGGGGCGCATTTCCGGAACCATACGTCTTGAGTACTACCGCTTTCAGACCAGGTGTGTTGAGTACCGTGCGCACGATGTTTTCCTGAATACCCGGGAAAAGTGTCAGGATAATCACATTCGTATCGAAGACATAGTGTGCATGCATGGGCAGGTTGGGATCCACCTTCCGGATACGGTCGTATTCGTACTTGATGTGGATACCGGCCGTAGCCAGTGCCGGATAATTGTAGGAACGGAACGCGTTGAAGTTTTCTGCATTAATCTTGGTCGTACGGTTTCCACGCAACAAGTGGTTCTCGAAGAAAATGCAGACTTCCGGTACCACGGCAGTTCCGTCCGGATGTTTTGCAGCGGCTATTTCGATAGAAGTAATCAGATTTTCCTTTCCGTCTGTACGTAGCACACCAATGGGCAGCTGACTTCCGGTAAGGATGACCGGTTTGCTCAGGTTCTCCAGCATGAAGCTCAGTGCGGAAGCGGTATAAGCCATGGTGTCCGTGCCGTGCAGAATCACGAACCCGTCGAAGTTATCGTAGTTATATTGGATGATTTTGACCAGTTTGGCCCACAAGGCCGGCTCCATGTCTGAGGAGTCGATAGGAGGGTTAAACTGGTAAGAGGAAATGCGGTAGTTGAACCGTTTCAGTTCCGGCACGTTCTCCTGAAGTTGGTCGAAGTTAAATGCCTCCAGGGCACCGGTTTCCGGATTTTCAATCATACCGATTGTACCTCCAGTGTAGATGAGTAATACGGAAGGATAATCTGGTTTTATCATTTGATGCTTCGTTTAGTTTGGCACAAAGATAGCAAAAATATGCTTTGACTGAAAGAATAAGCCGCTAAAAATAGCAGAATGATTAATTATCCTTCGTTTTTTAGCATTTCCAACAGTTTGTCGATAGCTTTTTCTGCATTTTTTTCTTCTTCGAGCAAGGTCACGAACTTGCTCCCGATGATGCATCCGGAGGCGTATGCCGCTGCCGATTCGTAAGTGGATTTATTGGAGATTCCGAACCCGATCATCCGTGGGTTTCGCAACTGCATTTGCTTGATACGCTGGAAGTAAGCCTGCTTCTGTGCATTGAATTCCTTTTGTGCTCCCGTCACGGCCGCAGAAGATACCATATAGATGAATCCGTCGGTATGCGCATCGATTTGCCGGATGCGTTCTTCGCTGGTTTCCGGCGTGATGAGCATAATCACGTGGATGCCGTATTGTTGTGCAATGGGACGATAGCTTTCTAAGTAGTCTTTATAAGGAAGGTCGGGAATAATCACACCGTCGATGCCGCATGCCTGACATTGCCGGCAGAAATTCTCAAAACCATACTGCATGATGGGGTTCAGGTAGCCCATCAGTACCAGCGGGATGCGGACATCTGTGCGGATTTGCTCCAGCTGGCCGAAGAGCTTGCGGAGCGTCATGCCGTTGTGCAGGGCCTGTGTGGCTGCGTGCTGAATGACAGGACCGTCGGCCATCGGGTCGCTGAACGGGATACCGATTTCAATCATCTGTACTCCTTTCCGATCTAAGGTGCGGATGACTTCGGCGGTACCTTCCAAGGTCGGGGTACCTGCACAGAAATAAATGGAAAGCACGTGGTCTTTATGTGTCTGGAATAATTGGTCAATGCGATTCATATCACTAAGTTTTTTAGAGGTTGTACTTGTTTTGTTTGAAAGAGTCAATAAAGTCAGAGAGGGCAGTCACATCTTTCAGGCCGGGAGCCTGTTCAAAGCCGCTGTTCAGGTCGATGCCGGCCCAGCGGGGATGGCTGAATTTCAGTAACGCATCCAGGCTTTCAGGCTTCAGCCCTCCGCTTAGCAGGAAAGGCGTCTTGCTGTGGTAGTGCGTCAGCATTTCCCAGTCGAAGCTTTTGCCGGAGCCTCCGTATCCGTTGCAGGGAGTGTCGAACAGAAAATAGTCGCAGCAGGCGGCATAGCTTTCCGTTGCCAACAGGTTGTCAGGCGTACGCAGGGCGAAGGCCTTGATGACGCGTATGCCGGTCTGTTGCACTTTCCGGCAAAACTCCGGCGATTCCTTTCCGTGGAGCTGAACGAAATCCAGTTGCCATGCCGCCACTCTTTCCCGGATTTGCGAGAGGGAAGCATTGACAAACACTCCCACTTTCTGCACCGTCTCCGGCAGGTATTCCGGTACGTCCGCTACATAGCGGGGAGAACCTTCGTAGTCAATGAATCCCATCCAGTCGGCCCCTGTTTGCTCCACCTGACGGATGTTCTCCGCCTCCCTCATGCCGCACACTTTGACAATCATAAGGCAAGAGCTTGAAGAAAGTCCGACAAAGCCTTTTCCGGTGAAGGCGTTTTCATGAAAGTTTCTCCCATCAGGAATCCCCTGAAACCGGCTTCACGCAACTGCCTGAATGTGTCGGGTTGCGAGATGCCGCTTTCGGATACCCACAGCAGTTCTTTCGGCAATTTCCGGGCCAGGTGGAACGAATTCTCCACATCCGTATGAAACGTGCCTAAGTTCCGGTTGTTGACTCCAATCAAGTCTACATGCTCATGCAGGTAGTCGAGTTCCTTTTCCGTGTGTATCTCCAGCAGGACTTCCATTTCTAACTGGTGGGCCAGTTTCCCCAAGGCTTTACATTCGTCTACGGTCAGGGCGGCTGCAATCAGAAGCACCACATCCGCACCGGCCAGCTTGGCTTGATATAGCTGGTAGGGACTGACGATAAAATCTTTTCGCAGCACCGGAAGGTGTGTCAGCGGGCGGACGGCCTGCAAATCTTTCAGGTTGCCGCCAAAGAATTTCGGGTCGGTCAGTACGGAGATACCGGAGGCACCAGCACGTTCATAGCCTGGGACGATGATAGTCGGTTCTGCCTGTGGAGCAATATCTCCTTTCGACGGAGAGCGTCGTTTGAATTCCGCAATGATGCCCGAGGGCGATGCGGCCAGTGCCTGTTTCAGACTTTTCGACGGACGGGGAGTGCCCAACTGCTGGATGAGGAAGTCTTGAGATACAGCTTCTTCCTGAAGGGCAATTTCTGTGCGCTTATGGGCCACAATGGTATGTAAGATATCAGTAGTCATCATTCGTTTATTGGTTAAGGGTAAGGAACTTGCGTAGAGTGGCCAGGGCTTTTCCGCTTTCGAGCGATTCTTTGGCCAGTGCCACGCATTCTTCTATTTTCTTCTGAGGCTCCAGTGCCTGGATGGCAAACGAGGCATTGATCAGCACGCAGTCGGTCTGTGCCTTGCTACCTTCATTGTGCAGTACTCGGTCGAAAATGGCGGCCGCCTCTTCCGGGGTATTTCCTCCGTAAAGTTCTTCCTGGCGTGCCATGGAAAAACCTAATTCCGAGGGACGATAGATGGTTTCGTAACGGTTGGTCATCACCTTGAATTCGTCGGTCAGCGAGATTTCATCGTATCCGTCCAGGTTGTTGACTACGGCAAACTGGATGCCGAGTTGCTGGAGCGTGTTGGTGTAAAGCCGCATCTGCGGGAGGTCGGCCACTCCTAACAACTGGCAGGCCGGATGGCAGGGATTGACCAGCGGGCCTAATAAATTAAATAAGGTACGTACGCCTAATGCCTTCCGCACGGGAGCCACGGTTTTCAGGGCCGGATGGAAAAGGGGAGCGTGCAGGTAAGCCATGCCGCATTGTTCGATGGAGCGTTTCAACTTGTCCGCGTCGTTTGTGAATTTTACGCCGTAGTGTTCCATCACGTTGCTGGCCCCGCTTACTGAAGTGGCTCCATAATTTCCATGCTTGGCTACCCGGTAACCGGCTCCGGCCACAACAAAGCAGGCACATGTGGAGATGTTGAAGGTGTTTTTCCCGTCTCCTCCGGTACCCACGATGTCAATGGGATGAAATTCATGCAAGTCGATGGGCACGCAAGCCTGAAGCAGCGCATCGCGGAAGCCGACCAGCTCGTCCACCTTGACTCCGCGCATCTGGAAGGCAGCCAGCAGGGCGGCTGTCTGTGCTTCATTCATCTCGCCGCCGGTCATTCTCTGCATCAGCGTGCAGGCTTCTTCGCGTGTCAGTTCTTCGTGGTGGAATATCCGTTTTAGTATTTGTTTCATATTGTGTATCTAAGTTTTATGAGTGAGAAAATAGGGTTTTCTTTATTGATGGTGTATCCAGTTGCCCAGCATCTGTTTCCCTTCGGGGGTGAGAACGGATTCCGGATGAAACTGCACGCCTCGCACATCGAGTGTGCGGTGGCGGAGTGCCATGATGTATCCTTCTTCACTTACGGCGGTTACTTCCAGGCAGTCCGGGAAATCTTTCCGGTCGACTACCCAGGAATGGTATCTTCCTACCTGTACGGTAGAGGGAAGTCCTTTGAACAGATAGTCCGTCGCAGTCAGACTGACGGGACTCTGTATGCCGTGGAACACCTCATCCAGGTTGGTCAGTTTTCCTCCGTACACTTCGCCGATGGCCTGTTCGCCCAGGCAGACCCCCAATATCGGTTTCTTTCCGGCATACCTGCGGATGACGTCCAGCAGCAGGCCGGCTTCTTCCGGAACGCCGGGACCGGGCGACAGCAGAATCTTGTCGAATTCCTCCAGTTCTTCTAACTGAAACTGGTCGTTGCGTTTTACGGTGACTTCTGCTCCTAATTCTTTTATCGCATGACTCAGGTTGTACACAAATGAGTCGTAGTTATCGATGATGACAATTTTCATGGTGTGTTATATTTTTTCGGCCAGGAGAATGGCCTTTTTCAATGCTCCCAACTTGTTGTTTACTTCTTGCAGTTCATTATTCTCGTCACTTTTGGCTACGATGCCCCCTCCGGCTTGAAACCAGAGCTCGTTGTTACGGCTTACGAAGGTACGGATGGTGATGGCCTGGTTCAAATCGCCGTTCAGTCCGATGAAGCCGATGCAACCTCCGTAAGCCCCTCGGTTGTGCGGTTCTATTTCACTGATGAGCTGCATGGCTTTTACTTTGGGAGCTCCGCTGAGGGTACCGGCCGGAAAGGTGTCAATGAATGTTTTAATCGGGTCGGCCTCCTTGTCCAGTGTGCCGCTTACCCTGCTCACCAGGTGAATCACATGGCTGTAGTATTGCGGCTGTTTGTAGAATTCCACGTGTGTGTCGTGGCAATTCCGGCTCAAGTCATTCCGTGCCAGGTCCACCAGCATCACATGTTCGGCATTCTCCTTCGGGTCGGCCAGTAGGGCTTCGGTCAGTGCGGCATCTGTCTTTTTGTCTCCGCTTCTGCGGGTGGTGCCGGCAATGGGGTCGATGGTGGCCTTTCCCGCTTCAATCTTGCAATGCGTTTCGGGAGAGGAACCGAAAATCCGGAAACCGCCGAAATCAAAATAGAACAGGTAAGGCGAAGGATTGATGCTTCTCAATGCCCGGTAGAGGGTGAAATCATCGCCTTCATAGCGCTGGATGAAACGTCGGGAAAGCACAATCTGAAATACGTCGCCTCTCTTGCAGTGGGCAATGCCCTTGCGGATATTGGCCTTGTGCTCCTCGTCGGTCAGCGTACTGATGGTGTCGCCCGTCGCCCGAAAGGCGTAGGTGGTGTAGTTGCGGTTCAGTACCGCCTTCTCCACTTCGTCAATGTGGCTCGGCTCGTCGTTGCCTTGCAGCTCCACCAGCACCATCTCGCTCTGGAAGTCGTTGAACACAATCAGGTACTTGTAGAGGATGTAGAGAATCTCCGGCGCATCGTTCTTCGGGTCGCTGCTGTCTTTCACCGGAATCTGTTCGAAATAGCGGACGGCATTGAACGTGGTGTAGCCGTACACTCCTCCGTAGCGGGCATATTCTCCTTCCACCTGAAACTGTCTCAGGAAATACTGGAAAGCATCTTCCACCTGGAACTCGGGAGTGAGCGGACGCTCTTCACGGCTTTTGTCCGGAAAGACCGTGGTCACGATTCCGTGGTTCACGGAGAAACTGGCAATGGGGTTTAGTCCGATAAAAGAGCGGTTGTTTTCCACTCCGTGGTAATCGGAACTTTCCAGCAGAATACTTTGCGGAAACAGGTCGCGCACCTTCAGGTACGTGCTCACGGGCGTATGCAAGTCGCCGGGCAGCGTTTTGTAGCGGGTGGTATAAGCAAATGTCTTCATGTTTTTTCTCGTTTAAAAAATTTCAGGGTTGTTTTTGTATTTCAGATAAGTGTCAATGTCTTTGTCGCCTCTTCCCGACACGGTCAGCACCACGATGTCCGAGGGATGGAACTTCACTTTCTCCAGAGCCCCTAAGGCATGGGCCGACTCCAGTGCCGGAATGATGCCCTCCAGCCGTGTCAGTTCGAAGGCAGCCCGCAGGGCTTCGTCGTCATTGACTGCCAGCACGGTAGCTCTTTTCTGTGCGGCTAAGTTGGCATGCATGGGACCGATGCCGGGGTAATCCAGTCCGGCCGAAACGGAATATGGTTCCAGAATCTGTCCGTCCTCATCCTGCATGACCAGGGTTTTGGAACCATGAATGATGCCCAGCCGGCCCAGCTGGATGGTAGCGGCCGACAATCCCGTTTCCACTCCCTTTCCTCCGGCTTCAGCTAAGATGATTTTCACCCGTTCATCGTCCAGGTAGTGATAGATGGTTCCGGCGGCATTGCTTCCTCCTCCCACACAGGCCATCAGGTAGTCCGGATAGTCACGTCCTTCGTGTTCCATCAGCTGTTTTTTGATTTCTTTGCTGATGACCGACTGCAAGCGGGCTACCATGTCGGGGTAGGGATGAGGCCCCACTGTGGAACCAATCACATAGTACGTGTCCGCCGGATGGCAGCACCAGTCGCGTATGGCTTCGTTGGTGGCATCCTTCAGGGTCATGTTACCCGAAGTCACGGCTTCTACTTTGGTCCCTAACATCTGCATGCGCTCCACGTTTACCCGCTGCCGTTCTACGTCGGTCTTTCCCATGTAGACCACGCATTCCATTCCCATCAGGGCGCAAACCGTAGCCGTGGCCACTCCGTGTTGTCCGGCTCCTGTTTCGGCGATGATGCGTTTCTTGCCCATTCTCTGGGCCAGAAGCACTTGGCCGATGGCGTTGTTGATTTTGTGCGCTCCCGTATGGTTCAGGTCCTCCCGTTTCAGGTAAATCTTGCATCCGTATTTTTCCGACAAGCGTGGGGCAAGGTAAAGCGGTGAAGGACGTCCTACGTAGTCCTTGAGCAACGCATCGTATTCTTTCTGGAATCCTTCGTCTGCCAGCACCTTGCGGTAGGCATTGCGTAATTCTTCCACACAGCGATGGAGAATTTCCGGTATGTAGGCTCCGCCAAAATCTCCATAAAATCCTTCCTGGTTTACTTGATAAGTTTTCATGAGTGTACTTGTTTGCATTAGGGTGAAAAAACAAAAAGGGCCGTCGTAAAGTTACGACAGCCCTTCTGTGATATTATTACTATTGAGGTATATACATGCGACTGAGTTCCCTTACGACCTTTGGAGTTGTAAGCGGCGCCACCAGAAGAATGTATTTACCGTAGAAAGATTCATAATGTTATTTTTCTTGTTTTTTTGTTGTTTCACTCGCAAAGGTAACCATTAATATGAAAACGCCAAACAAATGGGTGGAAATTTTTCAATTTTCCCTATCTTTGTTCCACGTTTTAAATCTTGCTATATAATAAGGTATGGAAGAGTTTCGACTGGACGGTCTGACCGTCAAAGAACATCTGCTGATACTGGTGGAAGAGGGAAACCGCAAGTTTACCGAGGGGCTTCACCCGGGGGTGGAACATGTGTTGGGCATTCGTTTGCCGGCGTTGCGGAAACTGGCTGCAAGGATTGCCAAAGCTGATTGGGAGAGCTATCTTGACACGGCCGACGGGTTTTATATGGAAGAACGCATGTTGCAAGGTATGGTGCTGGGATGCATCCGCCCCGACGAGGATGTGGAAGTCTATCTTCACCGTGTGACACGTTTTGTGTGGATTATCAACAGCTGGTCGGTGTGCGATACATTTAAGTTTGGAGGAGGAAAAGCTTTTATCCGCCGTAACGAGGCGCGGCTTTGGGAATACCTGAAAGAATGGATGAAGGCATCGGGTGAGTATGAGGTACGTTTCGGCGTAGTGATGGGAATGAGTTATTTCCTGGATGAAGCTCACCTGGATGAGTACCTTTCCCTGCTCGACGGGATTCGTCATGAGGGATATTATGTGCGCATGGCTGTGGCCTGGGCACTTTCATTCTGTTTTGTCAAGTTTCCGGAACAGACCATGGCTTTTCTGCGCCATTGTCATCTGGACGATTTTACTTTCCGTAAGACTATTCAGAAAATAGGTGAGTCTTATCGTGTGAGTGAAGACATGAAAAAGGCTGTCAGGGCATTGAAGCGCTGACAGCCTTTGCTGTTGTTTAGACAGCTTGCTTATTTCATGATAAATTTTACGGCAGCCCAGTTGTGCTTTTCGCGGTGATGCACGTATTCCATGCCTAGACTCTCTGCTTTTTCGCGCAGCACTGGAATGTCTTCCGTGTAGAATCCGCTGATGTACAGTTCCGAACCTTTCTTCATGCAGGCCGCATAGGCCGGCATGTCCTGCAGCAGAATGTTGCGGTTGATATTGGCTATTACTACATCAAAAGGTTCCCGTCCGTTCAGCAGGGAAGCATCTCCCAGTTCCACGGTGATATTGGAAATGCCGTTCAGGGCAATGTTGTCGCGCGAGTTGTTCACGCACCAGTCGTCAATGTCGATGGCGGTCACCTTTCCGGCTCCTCTCATGCTGGCCAGGATGGCCAGGATAGATGTGCCGCATCCCATGTCGAGCACTGATTTGCCTTTCAGGTCAGCCTCTAACAGTTCTCCTAAGATAGAGCTGGTGGTTTCGTGGTGTCCGGTACCGAAAGCCATCTGCGGATTGATGACGATGTCGTATTCGGCCTTCGGGTAATCCTTGTGGAAGGTACTGTGAATCACGCAGCGGTTGTCGATGACGATGGGCTGGAAGAAATTCTTTTCCCATTCCTCGTTCCAGTTCTTGTCTTCCGGTTCCGTAATGGAGTAACTGATGCTTGCGCCGGGTATCGGAAAATCTTCCACCACTTGCTTAAGCGCGGCCTCGTCGAACTGGCTCTGCTGGATGTAGGCCTTCATGCCGTTTTCACATTCCACGAAACTTTCAAAACCGATGTCGGCTGTTAGTCCCGATAATACATCTGTGATAGTTTCATTGCACGGCTGTGCGGTAAAGGTCACTTCAAAATATTTCATACGTATGCGAGTTTAATAGAATGTCAGACAAATGTACGTAAAATCATTGATATTATAATGCTTGTTAGCTAACTTCTTTTACTGCTAAAAAATGTGTCAATGAAGGGCTTTTTTGCAGAAATATGTTTGCCATATTGAAAAACTGTCTAACTTTATGTTTTGAATCATAAACCTATGAACAAGTAAATGCATGTGATAATGAAAACCACATTCCGTAGGCTGCAATGCGGTATTCTCGCTGTCGCGTGGCTTTTGGCCGGATGCAACAGCGATGTTTTTATTGACAGATTCCTGTCGGCAGAACCTTCCGTGTCTTTATCCGAAACAGAAAAAGAAGTAACTGTTTGCTTTGAGGCAGACAACTGGGATATTTTAGGGGTAGAAAGTCTGAGGGAAGGGGTCGCAGTGTCGGCCACAGATCTGGAAGGGAAAAACTCCAAATATCTTCCTTTTGAGGAAGGAGAAACCGGCATTGTGTATTGCAAGAATGCGTTTCTGGATTTTCGTGTGGAAAAAAGAAACGGCAGTGAATTGCATTTTATTTCGGGCGAGAATCTCTATGACCAGCCGTTTGAAACATTTGTCAGGGTGGGCAACCGTTATGAAGAGAAGGTGATTCGCGTGTCTTTTTCTCCTACCCGTAAATATCAGATAGACAGTGTGGCATACGACTGGAGTCAGTTTTCTTCCTTCGATTACATGCTGGAACCCGTAGAACAGGTGGAAGTGAATACCCTGGATGCCAGTAGTCCCGCCACAGTGTATTTTTATCCTTATAAGAATTCAGCCCGTATCGTGGAGTTTTACATGCAGTATGGCGGCTGGGGAGGAGATGAAAACGATTTACGGAAGTTGCTGGGCGATGCGGCTTCCCAGGTGGAGATTCCGGATATAGTGAACGGCACACCGGGATTGTATGGCACGAAGGTCTCTTTCCGTCATCATGAACAACGGCTGGATGCGGGACTCGACAAGGAATTGAAGGTATCGAAAACCGTAGAGGCAGGCAAGCACGTACGTCTGGAAGTGTATAATGGAATAGAGCAGTATAACGTACCTTATAAGGCCTATCTTTCCAACTCGCTGACCGGAAAGAAGCTGGTAATTTCCGGTACGCTTTCCAGCAAGAAACCGTTTAATTATTTAATCATTCCTATTGCAATTACTGATGAAGATAAATAGACTTGCAGTCAGACTGTGCATGTGTGCGCTTGTATTTTTCCGTGCACTTTCTCTCTATGCCGATGGCAAGGACAGCCTTTCCCGAAAAATGATTCACATGGCAGGCATTGATATCAAGCCGGCTTATATTTTCCCTACGCATGAGTTTTTTGCCGGAAACAATGCCACGTTTGCTCCCATCCGGAAAAACCTGTCGGTTCATTTGAAGTATGGGTTCAAGTTTGCGCCGGATACTTATTTCGGCCAAATGTATCCTCATGCCGTACAAGGAATCGGGGTGGGGTATAACACGTTTTTCCATTCTTCCGAATTGGGGAATCCCTGGTCTGTATATGCCTTTCAGACCTCACGCATAGCCAGTCTTACTCCCCGGTTGTCACTGGATTATGAATGGAACTTCGGAGTCTCCTTCGGATGGAAAAAGTATGATGCGGAGTCGAATCCCTACAACAGAGTAGTAGGTTCCAAAATGAATGCGTACATTCACCTGAGTTTCCTGTTGAACTGGCAACTGGATGCGCAGACAAATCTTAGGGCAGGAATCGGTGCGACGCACTTTTCAAACGGGAATACCGCTTACCCCAATGCGGGAGTGAATACCTTGGGAGCCAGTATCGGTTTGACACGCTATTTCGGAGGGACGTCGCGTGCCACGCTGGCAGATGGCTCTTCCGGCATTGTTCGGCGTCCGCCTTTCAAGCCCTATGTCAGTTACGACCTCATTGTGTACGGAGCCACCCGGAAGAAAGGCGTGTTTCCAGAAGGTGGAAATCCTGTGCTGGTGCCCGGCTCATTTGGTATTCTCGGACTGAATTTTACGCCGATGTACAACTTCAGCCGTTACTTCAGAGCCGGTGTATCAGTCGATGCACAGTACGATGAAAGTGCCAACATATCCGGTTACATAGCCAATAGTGTGGGGCAGCCCGATGCGGAGACCATCAAATTCTATCGTCCTCCTTTCCGCGAACAGTTTGCCGTAGGGCTTTCCGTGCGGGCAGAAGTTGTGATGCCGATATTTTCTATCAATTTAGGTATCGGCCGGAATGTCATCTGCAAAGGAGCCGATACGGATTCATTCTATCAGGTATTGGCTTTAAAAACTGATATCACCAAAAATCTTTTTCTGCATGTGGGGTATCAGTTGCACGACTTCAAGGACCCCAACAACCTGATGTTGGGGTTGGGGTTTCGATTTAATGCAAAAGGAAGGGAATGAGCATCCCTTCACTTTCTGCTTATTGTGCAGCTTTTAAAGCCGCTTCGTAGTCCGGTTCGTGGGAAATGTTTTCCACCAGCTGGGTGTAACTTACCTTCCCGCTCTCGTCCACTACAATGACGGCACGGGCCATTAAACCTTCCAAGGGTCCGTCGGCTAGCTGGAGACCGTAGTGTGCGACAAAATCACGGCTGCGGAATACGGACAGCGGAATGACATTATCCAGCCCTTCGGTAGAACAGAAACGTGACTGTGCGAAGGGAAGGTCCATGGAAATACATAACACGACTGTATTCTCCAGCCCTGCGGCCCGGGCATTAAATTGCCTTACGGACAAGGCACATGTCGGAGTATCCAGACTGGGGAAGATGTTCAGTATCACTTTCTTTCCTTTGAAATCGGATAAGCTTACTTCTGCCATCTTTGCATTGACGGCGTGAAAATCGGGTGCTACCTGTCCTACCTGAAGCATTGGACCGGATGTATGTGCTTCTACTCCGCGGCAAATAACGGTTTCACCTTTTTCACCTTGCAGGTTACGGCCTGGTACTCCTGCGGCGGCACGAACCGGCATCAGTCCCATCATCCATATTGCCACCATCCATATTGCCACCATCCATAAAATTGTACTGATTTTTTTCATATAAAAATAGTAAAGGGTTAGGGCGTTAAAGGTAAGGAGATTTTTTTGAAAAACAAATATAAGGGTTGTTATGAATGCTCAAGCAAAAAACGACGCTAGATAAACTGTGCATATTCGGCCTTTCATTTTAATAGGTTTATTTAAGTTTATAAACTATGCTATCCGGCAGTATTTTTTTCTTATTTCTTTTATATAACCTTTTTTTCTTATAAATTTGCAGCCTAAATTTGGGAGGTTACTTCCTGAATGATTAGAAATTAGATAAAAACTACATAATTATGAGTAAGAAGTTTACTGAATATTCTCAGCTCAACTTGTCAGAAATAAACAAGGAGGTGCTGAAAAAATGGGATGAAAACGATGTGTTCTCTAAAAGTATGACAGAACGTGAGGGATATCCTTCTTTCGTGTTCTACGAAGGTCCTCCCTCGGCTAACGGTATGCCGGGTATTCACCACGTGATGGCACGTACAATTAAGGATACATTCTGTCGTTTCAAGACCATGAAAGGTTTCCAGGTGAAGCGTAAAGCAGGATGGGACACACACGGACTTCCGGTGGAACTGGGAGTGGAAAAGGCACTTGGAATTACCAAAGAGGATATCGGTAAAACGATTTCGGTGGCAGATTATAACAAGCATTGCCGCACGGATGTCATGAAGTTCACTAAAGAATGGACTGACCTTACCCATAAGATGGGTTACTGGGTAGACTTGGAAAATCCGTACATTACCTACGATAACCGTTACATTGAAACTTTGTGGTGGCTGTTGCAGCAGCTTTACAAGAAAGGTTTGCTGTACAAGGGATATACCATCCAGCCGTATTCTCCGGCAGCAGGTACAGGCTTGAGTTCACATGAGTTGAACCAGCCGGGATGTTACCGCGATGTGAAAGACCTTACCGTGGTAGGTCAGTTCAAGATGAAGAATCCGAAGCCGGAAATGGCAGAGTGGGGTACACCTTACTTCATTGCATGGACTACTACTCCGTGGACATTGCCTTCAAATACGGCACTTTGTGTGGGCCCGAAGATTGACTACGTAGCTGTTCAGACTTACAATGCCTATAATGGAGAAAAGATGACGGTGGTACTTGCCAAACCTTTGCTCTATACGCATTTCAATAAAAAAGCAGAAGACATTGCATTGGAAGACTACAAGCCGGGTGATAAACTGATTCCGTTCAAGGTGGTAGGTGAGTACAAGGGTACGGACCTGGTTGGCATGGAATACGAGCAGCTTATCCCATGGGTGAAACCAGTGGAAGCTGCAGAAGACGGTTCCTGGAAAGAAGCTTCGGCCAAAGCTTTCCGTGTCATCCCGGGTGATTATGTCACTACAGAAGACGGTACGGGTATCGTACACATTGCACCGACATTTGGTGCGGACGATGCGAACGTGGCTCGTGCAGCAGGTATTCCTTCTTTGTTCATGATTAACAAGAAAGGCGAGACTCGTCCGATGGTTGACCTGACCGGTAAGTTCTACCTGATGGAGGAACTGGATGAGGCTTTCGTAAAGGAATGTGTCGATGTAGAAAAATATAAGGAATATGAAGGCCGTTGGGTGAAGAATGCATACGACCCGCAGTTCACTATAGATGGAAAATACGATGAAAAGGCTGCACAGGCTGCTGAATCGCTCGACGTATATATCTGCATGATGCTGAAACAGCAGGGACTGGCATTCAAGACGGAAAAGCACGTGCACAACTATCCGCACTGCTGGCGTACCGACAAACCGGTGTTGTACTATCCGCTGGATAGCTGGTTTATTCGCTCTACTGCTTGCAAGGAACGCATGATTGAGTTGAACAAGACCATCAACTGGAAGCCTGAGTCAACTGGCTCCGGACGTTTCGGCAAGTGGTTGGAAAACTTGAATGACTGGAACTTGAGCCGTTCGCGCTACTGGGGTACTCCGTTGCCTATCTGGAGAAGTGAGGATGGCGAAGAAATCTGCATCGGTTCAGTAGAAGAACTGTACAACGAGATTGAAAAATCTGTTGCTGCCGGCTTCATGACTGAAAATCCGTATAAGAAATTAGGATTCCAACCGGGTGTATATAACAAGGAAAATTACGATAAGATTGACTTGCACCGCCCGTATGTAGACGACATCATCCTGGTATCTGCTTCAGGCAAACCGATGAAGCGTGAATCTGATTTGATTGACGTATGGTTTGACTCAGGTGCCATGCCGTATGCACAGTTGCACTATCCGTTCGAAAACAAGGAACTGGTAGATTCACGCAGCTACTATCCGGCTGATTTTATTGCGGAAGGTGTGGACCAGACTCGTGGATGGTTCTTTACACTGCATGCCATTGCTACAATGGTGTTCGACAGTGTGGCTTACAAGAACGTGATTTCAAATGGTCTGGTACTCGACAAGAATGGAAACAAGATGTCTAAGCGTCTGGGTAATGCCGTAGATCCGTTCGGTGCCATCGAGAAGTTTGGTTCCGACCCGTTGCGCTGGTACATGATTACCAACTCTTCTCCATGGGACAACCTGAAGTTCGATACTGACGGAGTGGATGAAGTACGTCGTAAGTTCTTTGGAACATTGTATAATACTTACTCATTCTTTGCACTATATGCCAATGTAGATGGCTTTACATACGCTGAAGAAGATGTGCCGATGAATGAGCGTCCGGAAATTGACCGTTGGATTCTTTCACTGTTGAATTCATTGATTAAGAATGTGGATGCTTGCTTTGCCGATTACGAACCGACAAAGGCTGGCCGTCTGATTACAGATTTTGTAAACGATAACTTGAGTAACTGGTACGTGCGTCTGAACCGTAAACGTTTCTGGGGTAGTGCCATGTCAACTGATAAGTTGTCTGCTTACCAGACCTTGTACACTTGCTTGGAAACGGTAGCTAAGCTGATGGCACCGATTGCTCCGTTCTATGCAGACCGTCTGTACATGGATTTGATTGCAGTGACCGGACGTGACCAGGTAGTATCTGTTCACCTTGCCAAGTTCCCGGTAGCCGATGAAAACCTGATTAATGCAGAACTGGAAGCTCGTATGCAGATGGCACAGGATGTGACTTCTATGGTATTGGCTTTGCGTCGTAAGGTCAACATCAAGGTTCGTCAGCCGCTGCAGTGTATCATGATTCCGGTGGTAGATGAAGCGCAAAAGCAGCATATCGAAGCTGTGAAAGATTTGATCATGAACGAGGTGAACGTGAAAGAAATCAAGTTCGTGGATGGTGCGGCAGGCGTACTGGTGAAGAAAGTAAAATGTGACTTCAAGAAACTGGGCCCGAAATTCGGAAAACAGATGAAAGCGGTGGCTGCAGCTGTGGCAGGTATGTCGCAGGAAGCTATTGCTGAACTGGAAAAGAACGGAAGTTACACCTTCCAGCTTGACGGAACAGATGCGGTGGTAGAAGCTGCCGACGTAGAAATCTTCAGTGAAGACATTCCGGGATGGCTGGTAGCCAACGAAGGTAAGTTGACTGTAGCGCTTGAAGTGACTGTAACCGATGAACTGAAGCGTGAAGGTATTGCTCGCGAACTGGTGAACCGTATTCAGAATATCCGTAAGAGCAGCGGTTTTGAAATTACTGACAAGATTGCTATCGTGCTGTCAAAAAATTCAAATACCGATGACGCGATAAATGAATATAATACTTATATTTGCAACCAGGTGCTAGCTAACTCACTGACATTGGCTGATGAAGTGGTTGACGGTACTGAACTTAACTTTGATGACTTCTCGTTGTATGTAAATGTAACGAAGCTGTAATATGAACTCATCCACCCGGCTTTAGTCGGGTGGATACTATTATTAACTTAAAACTTAAGCACTATGGCTGAAAAAACAAGGTATTCTGACGCAGAACTTGAGGAATTCCGCGCCATTATCATGGAGAAACTTCAGCTCGCGGAACGCGACTATGAGAAACTGAAAAGTAGTATAATGAACACAGATGGTAACGATACTGACGATACATCTCCCACATATAAAGTGTTGGAAGAAGGTGCCAATACCTTATCGAAAGAAGAAACTACTCGTCTGGCTGCCCGTCAGCTGAAGTTCATTCAAAACTTGCGTGCGGCGCTTGTCCGTATTGAAAACAAAACTTACGGTATCTGTCGCGAAACAGGTAAATTGATTCCCGCTGAGCGCCTTCGTGCTGTTCCTCATGCTACATTGAGTATCGAGGCCAAGCAGCAGGGAAAGAAGTAACGAAATGAATTTTTAATTGAAGATTGGGAATTGAAAATTGAGAAACGGGACTTTTCAAAGTGATCCATTTTCAATTTTCAGTTCTCAATTTTTTTGAATCCAATTTGCAAATTGAAGAAGATGAAAAAATTTTTCACTCAGGGACGTCTGGTTACTCTTGTGGTGGCAGGAGTACTGATTATCGACCAGCTTATCAAGATTACGGTGAAGACGAACATGTATTTGCATGAGAATATTCATGTGACTGACTGGTTTTATATCTATTTTACGGAAAACAACGGTATGGCTTTTGGTCTGGAGATTTTTGCTAAACTGTTCCTGACGCTTTTCCGTATCGTGGCTGCCATATTGATTACGGTCTATTTGGTGAAACTGGTGAAACGGACGGACAAGGTGAAGAATGGTTACCTGGTTTGTCTTTCCTTGATTCTGGCCGGCGCAGTGGGTAACATCATCGACTGTGTGTTCTATGGAGAGATATTCAGCGAGAGTACGCATTCGCAGATTGCTTCGTGGGTTCCACTGGGACAGGGATATTCCGACTGGTTGCATGGCAAGGTGGTCGATATGTTCTACTTCCCGATTATCGATACCTACTGGCCTGACTGGATGCCTTTTGTAGGAGGTGATCACTTTATTTTCTTCAGCCCGATTTTTAACTTTGCCGATGCGGCTATCAGTTGCGGCATCATTGCCTTGCTTATTTTTTATTCGCATTACCTGAATACGGAAACGCATGCGAATTCTTCCCATAAAGAAGCCAAGAAATGAAACGAATATCGCTTATAGGAGTATCCATGCTGGCGCTGTGCGGCATGTGGAGCTGTGGCAAGAAAGTGCCGGAAGAAATTATCCAGCCGCAAGCCATGGAGAACCTGCTTTATGATTACCATCTGGCAACTACGATGAGTGCGGATTTACCTTACGATGAGAATTACAAGAAACAGGCTTACCTGGCATACGTATTCCAGAAGCATGGAGTAACGGAGGCGGAGTTTGATTCGTCTATGGTATGGTATTCACGTCACAGCGACGAGATGAATACAATTTATCAGAATCTGCAGAAGCGCATGGAGACTACTGCTGAACTGTTGAAAAAGCAGACTGTCCGCAGCAGCGGAGAAGTGGCGGTTTCATTGTCGGGTGATACGGTAGACCTCTGGCAGGACCGTACCATTTATTGGCTGACCTCTTCTATACTCACCAATAAGCTGACTTTCGATTTGAAGGCTGATACATCGTTCCACGAGAGGGACAAGATGGTGCTGGAAGCAAATTTCTCTTTCCTGCCTAAAGGTAAGCATGAAGGTAAGGTAGTGATGGCCATGAATGTGGTATTTGATAACGACAGTACGCAGGGAATCAGTCGGGTGGTAGAGGCTTCGGGCATACAGCGCCTGATGCTTCGCCCGGATTCTGCATTTAAGTACAAGAGCGTGAGCGGATTTATGTATTACGCCGGAAAAGAACATTCATCGGCCTTAATCAGCGATATACGTCTGATGCGTTATCGCATGCATGAGGAGAATTTGCAGAAGCAGATTGATTCTGCAGGCGTAAAAGCCGATACACTTGCGCAGAACGATACCCTTCGTAGGGTAAAACGGCAGGAAATTACCAAACGCTGATACTTATGCAGTATTATGCATCTCATTATCTCTGGCATGCGGGGCAGGACAAACTGTTCCGTATGCAGCGTATAGGACTGGAAGTAGCTGGTCGTACGTGGGTGTCGATGGAGCCTTTGGAAGAAGAGGTCCGGAATACCCAGTGGTTGGGCGGACTGATTGTTCTGGTAGCTTCTGATTCGGAATTAAGAAAAGGTGAAACGTTTCAGGAGTTTCGTGCGCGGATTGCTTCTGCGGTGACAGGAGACCAGCCGCTTTATGCTTTCCATGTGCCGTTTTTTGATTTGCAGAAGATGGAATTTACCGAACGAAGCCGTCTGGTGCGTTTATGACAGACGGCGGCGGAATTCCGCACATACGATGGCAGTGGCCACTGCTACGTTCAATGATTCACTGGTATCCTTTCCTTGCGGGTAGTTAGGAATCAGCAACTTTTGAGAAACGAGTGCTTCAATTTCTTTGCACACTCCGTTCCCTTCATTTCCCATCACGATAACCCCTTGTGCGGATAACTCTTGCGAGTAGATGTTTTTTCCGTCTAGGAAGGTGCCGAACACCGGTACGTTCCTTTCTGTCTGTACACGAATGAATTCTTTCAAATCGCAGTAATGCAGCTTGACGCGTGCCAAAGCTCCCATCGTAGCCTGCACGGTTTTCGGGTTAAAGGCGTCGGCTGTACCCTGTGAACAGAAAATATCTTCTATACCAAACCAGTCGGCAATACGGATGATAGTGCCTAAGTTACCCGGGTCTTGCACGTCATCCAGTGCCAGACAGAGTGAATGGCCGGGTAATGAATCATCATAAGTATAAGAAGGTAGTTCGAATACAGCCAGCACTTCTTGCGGGGTTTTCAGCAGACTGGCACGTGCCAGTTCCTCCGCACTTACCTCAATGGTTTCCTGAGCGAGCAGAAGCGGATGAGCCTCCAGCCACTGGGCCGTAGCAATTAACAGTTTGCATGAAAAGTGTCCCAGCAGGTCGTTGACCAGTTTGTTACCTTCGGCCAAGAAAGCTTTTTCTGCTTTCCGGTATTTTTTCATCTCCAATGACCGGATATATTTGATTCTGTTTTTGCTCAGCATAGTGTGACGGGGATTTTTAATTATATTTTAAGAACAAAGCTAAGAAGATATTTTTAATATTGCCTATCTTTGCATATAAAATTTTGCATATAGTTTCAGTTTGTATGAAGATAATCCCCCGTATCTATATCGGCCTGCTTGTCCTGCTGCTTTTTCTGAGCGGATGTTCGGTCAGTAAATTCATTCCTGAGGGACACTATCTTCTGGATAACGTAAAAGTAGAATCAGATAACAAGGAAATCAAGCCTTCGCAGATGAATATGTATCTTCGCCAGACACCCAATGCCAAGTGGTTCAGTCTGGTGAAACTCCCTATGTATATTTACGGAGCAGCTGGAAAGGATTCTACAAAGTGGATTAACCGTTTCTTGTACCGTATGGGAGATGCTCCCCGTATTTATGACCCGAACTTGGCGGAAGAAACCCGCTTGCAGATAGAACAGGCGGTGCGCAACATGGGATACATGAGCGGGCAGGTGAGTATGTACACCCAGGTGAAAGGGAAAAAAATTAAAGTTGGTTATCAGATTCATTCTGGTGAGCCTTATCTGATTTCGCATGTGGCATACGATATTGCTGACTACCAGATACATGATTATCTGATGGCAGATTCAGCTCGTTCTTATCTGAAGTCTGGCTCCCGTCTCGATGTAAACAAGCTTGATCAAGAACGTGACCGCATTACACAGTATCTTCAGAACCGGGGCTATTATCGTTTCAACAAAGATTTTATTACGTATCAGGTCGATACCATGCGTAACTCGCGCAATGTCGACTTGATTATGCAACTCCATCCTTATCAGCGAAAGAAGGAAGACCCTCCTTCACAGCATCGTCAGTATTATATTCGCAACGTTGATTTTATGTTCGATGTGGACTTTGCAGAGCTGACTTCCGAGAGCTTGAAAGGAGTGGATTCTCTTCGCTCGGGAGGAGTGAATTTTTTTTATAAGGATAAGTTGTTCTTGCGTCCGCAGGTAATCAGTGATTATAATTATTTGCAATCTGGAAAACTGTATCGTAATCGCGATGTGCAGAATACTTATTCTGCTTTGGGGCGACTGAACATCCTGAAATATTCCAACATCCGTTTTCGTGAAGAGTTGGAGGCTGATTCGGCTTATCTGGATGCGTACGTCATGCTTACCCGAAACAAGAACAAGTCGCTTTCTTTTGAAATTGAAGGTACCAACTCGGCGGGCGACTTGGGTGCTGCAGCTTCCGTAGCTTATTCCCACCGGAACTTGTTTAAGGGTTCTGAAACCTTTACCATTAAGCTGCGTGGGGCATACGAAGCGGTTACAGGACTGGAAGGATATGCCAACAGCAACTACCTGGAATACGGGGTAGAAACCAGCTTGAGCTTCCCGGAATTTATGTTTCCTTTCCTGTCGTCTGATTTCCGTCGTCGTAGCCGTGCTACTTCTGAGGTAACGGTAAAATACAACTGGCAGATTCGTCCGGAGTTTGAGCGTACTGTGGCTTCTGCGGCCTGGAGTTACCGTTGGGGAAAGCGTGGAGCGACCCATCGTTTTGATGTGTTCGACTTGAATTATATTTACATGCCCTATCGTTCGGAAACTTTTCGTGAATACCTAGACTATATGGACGAAAGGAATCCATTACTGCGTTATAGCTATGAAGACTTGTTTATTGTGCGTCTGGGCTATACTTATACTTATAATAGTTCGGGTGCTACTACATTGAAGACATCGCAACGCAATTCTTATTCTATCCGTTTCAATATTGAAGAGTCGGGCAACTTGTTGTATTTGTTTTCACGGATGATTAATGGTAGTCCGAAGAACGGGGAGGCATATCAGATGGCCAATATCAGTTTTGCGCAGTATGTAAAGACGGATTTCGATTATGCCAAGAATTTCATGATTGACGACCGTAATGCCTTGGTGTTCCATGTGGGGGTAGGGGTGGCCGTTCCGTACGGAAATTCCAAGAGCCTTCCATTTGAAAAACTCTATTTCTCCGGAGGTGCCAACAGTGTGCGTGGATGGAGTGTCCGTTCGCTGGGACCGGGCGGTTACCGTGGCGACAGCAACAGTCTGGATTATGTAAACTATACCGGTGACATCAAGCTCGACCTGAATCTGGAGTATCGTACCCATTTGTTCTGGAAACTGAACGGTGCGGCATTTGTGGATGCCGGAAATGTGTGGACCATCCGAAATCGGGAAATGCAGCCCGAAGGACTTTTCAAGTTCAACCGTTTCTATAAACAGCTGGCCGTGGCCTACGGATTAGGATTGCGTTTCGACCTGGACTTCCTGATTATCCGTTTCGACGGAGGTATGAAGGCTATCAATCCGATGTACACCGGACGCGACCGTTATCCGATTATCTCTCCTGATTTCAAGCGCGACTTCGCGTTTCATTTTGCAGTAGGTTATCCCTTTTAATATCATCTATTATATGGACAAGAATGTATATACCATTGAAGAAGTAGACGAGCTGAAAGCCTGGGCAGAGCAGGCCGAATTTCCGGCAGAGATGCAACTGGACAAGGCTGTCTATATACCCGATGTCAAAGAAACCGTGCACCGGTTAATCATGCAGGCCTACGTGTGTCATGAGAATCCGCGTCTGCAGGGATGTCTGCGCCTGCTGGAGCGTATCAAGGCAAGGGTAGAAGAAGAGAAAAGAAGCTAGATGCGGCTAAAAATGCCGGCTTTCTTTCATATTTGCAAAAAAAATACGAAATTTGCACAGCAACAATAAAGATTAATTCATACACCTTTATAAAAATAACAATTATGACAAAAAGTGCATTACAAATCGCAAGAGCTGCTTACCAGCCGAAATTGCCGAAAGCGTTGACTGGTGCTGTAGTAGCTAAGGAAGGCGAACCGACTCAGTCTGTAGCCGATCAGGAAGAAATCAAGAAGCTGTTCCCGAACACATACGGTATGCCGTTGATTCAGTTTGTGGAAGGTGAAGCTAAAGAATTTGCTCCGATGAACGTCGGCGTAATCTTGTCTGGTGGACAGGCTCCTGGTGGCCACAACGTAATCTCAGGTTTGTTCGACGGTATCAAGAAACTGAACCCGGCTAACAAATTGTACGGTTTTATCCTGGGTCCTGGCGGTTTGGTTGACCACAACTATATGGAACTGACAGCTGATATCATCGATGAATACCGTAACACTGGTGGTTTCGATATTATCGGTTCAGGACGTACCAAACTGGAAAAAGAAGAACAGTTCGAAAAAGGATATGAAATCTTGAAAGAACTGGGTATCAAGGCGCTGGTAATTATCGGTGGAGACGATTCTAACACAAACGCTTGTGTATTGGCTGAATACTATGCTGCTAAGAACTATGGCGTGCAGGTAATCGGTTGCCCGAAGACTATCGACGGTGACTTGAAGAACGACATGATTGAAACTTCATTCGGTTTCGATACTGCCTGCAAGACTTACTCAGAAGTTATCGGTAACATCGAACGCGATTGTAACTCAGCTCGTAAATACTGGCACTTCATCAAGTTGATGGGACGTTCAGCTTCTCACATCGCACTGGAATGTGCTTTGCAAACTCAGCCGAACATCTGTATCATCTCAGAAGAAGTAGAAGCTAAGAACATGTCTTTGGATGACATTGTTACTTATATCGCTCAGGTAGTTGCTGACCGTGCTGCTGCTGGTAACAACTTCGGTACCGTATTGATTCCGGAAGGTTTGATTGAATTTATCCCTGCTATGAAGCGTCTGATTGCTGAATTGAACGACTTCCTGGCTGCTAACGGTGAAGAATTCAACAGCATCAAGCGTTCTAAACAGCGTGATTATATTATCAGCAAGTTGTCTCCTGAAAATGCTGCTATCTATGCTTCTTTGCCGGAAGGCGTAGCTCGTCAGTTGTCGCTTGACCGTGACCCGCACGGAAACGTACAGGTTTCTTTGATTGAAACTGAAAAGCTGCTGTCTGAAATGGTAGCTACTAAGCTGGCTGCATGGAAAGAAGAAGGCAAGTTCGTAGGTAAGTTTGCTGCTCAGCACCACTTCTTCGGTTACGAAGGACGTTGCGCTGCTCCTTCTAACTTCGATGCTGACTACTGCTACTCATTGGGTTACACTGCATCTATGTTGATTGCTAACGGTAAGACTGGTTACATGTCTTCTGTACGTAACACTACAGCTCCTGCTGCAGAATGGATTGCAGGTGGTGTGCCTATCACTATGATGATGAACATGGAACGTCGTCACGGTGAAATGAAACCGGTTATCCAGAAAGCACTGGTGAAACTGGATGGTGCTCCGTTCAAGGCATTTGCTGCCGTACGTGACACTTGGGCTAAGGAAACTGCTTACGTTTATCCGGGTCCTATCCAGTACTTCGGTCCTACAGAAGTTTGCGACCAGCCGACTAAGACTCTGCAGTACGAACAGGCAAAATAATTTGATTCCTGAATTCCCGGAAGGGAACTTTCTATAGGAAAATTAATTTAGCGAAGAATCAGGCCGACCGAAAGAGGGCCGGATTCTTCGCTATTTGTTGAAACAAGCTCAACCGGTTCTGCCGGTACATCTGTTGAAATTCTCTATAAACTTTTAGTTAAGATGACAAAGAAATCACCCATTCTCGCGGTGAACGAGCCCGTGAAAAAAACTACCCGCAAGCGTCCTGCGACCCGAAAAGCGACAGGCAGTAAGAAGACCGCTTCCGGAAGAACGTCGGGCAGGACTTCCAAAGGGAAGAAGACCATCCGTCGGTGGCAGATGCCTTCGTGGTGTTATTACCTGCTGCTCGGTTTCATTGGAGCCTGTTTTGTCATCTGTTTTTATTATTTCTTTATTCGTCCGTACGCCTACCGCTGGAAACCCTGCTATGGCATGAAAGCATACGGGGTATGTCTGCCATACGGATTTGAAGTGCACGGTTTCGATGTGTCCCACCATCAGGGACAGATAGACTGGAGTGAACTGCAGAAAACCCAGACAGCCCCTTTTCCTGTACGTTTCGTATTTATGAAAGCTTCCGAGGGAGGTGATTTCAGCGATACAGCCTTTATCCATAATTTCGATGAGGCCCGCAAGCACGGATTTATCCGCGGAGCCTATCATTTTTACAATCCCAAGACAGACGCTTCCCGTCAGGCCGATTTCTTTATCCGCTCCGTGAAACTGGAATCGGGCGATTTGCCTCCGGTGCTCGACATCGAGGTGAGGGGAGAAGATGAGAAAAAGCTTCGCCGCGACTTGAAAGTCTGGTTGGATAAAATCGAAGATTATTATCGGGTAAAACCGATTCTCTATACCTCTTATAAATTTAAGACCCGTTACCTGAACGATTCCGTTTTCAACTCATATCCGTATTGGATAGCCCATTATTATGCCGACTCGGTGGAATACAAAGGGCAGTGGCGTTTCTGGCAGCATACCGATGTGGGACGTTTGCCGGGCATCCGTGAGGATGTAGATTTGAATGTGTTCAACGGCACGCTGGATGAGTTGAAGCGCATGACGATACCCTGATTCGAAAGAATTCATATCATATACAGACAAACAAAAACCCTCCGCAGGTATCCTTTTGAGGAAATCCCTGCGGAGGGTTTGTTTTTATATAGAAGATAGGGAAACCCCGCTGACTTAGTTGCGGAACTTCAATGCATCTCCTTCGCGTTCTACGATGATCGGTTTTTCGCGGTTCACTTCTTGTGACAGAAGCTTCTTTGACAAATCGTTCAGCAAGTAGCGCTGGATGGCACGTTTTACCGGACGTGCACCGAATTCAGGATCGTAACCTGCAGTGGCCAGGAAGTCGACAGCTGCATCTGTCATCTGCAAAGTCACTCCATTGCCTTCCAGCATCTTCCGGATACCGTTGATTTGCAAGCGGACAATCTGTTCGATTTGCGGCTTGTTCAGCGGCTGGAACATGATGGTCTCGTCAATACGGTTCAGGAATTCCGGACGGATGGTCTTCTTCAGCATGTTCATCACCTCTTTCTTGGTCTCTTCTACAATCTGGTCATGGTTCTGGTCATTAATCTTCTCGAACTGACTCTGAATGTAGGCACTTCCCAGGTTAGAAGTCATGATGATGATGGTGTTCTTGAAGTTCACCGTACGTCCCTTGTTGTCGGTCAGACGTCCGTCGTCCAATACCTGCAACAAAATGTTGAACACATCCGGATGAGCCTTCTCGATTTCATCGAACAGCACCACAGAGTACGGTTTCCGGCGTACGGCTTCAGTAAGCTGACCACCTTCATCGTAACCTACGTATCCCGGAGGCGCACCAATCAAACGTGACACGGTATGCTTTTCCTGATACTCACTCATGTCGATACGCGTCATCAGCGATTCATCATCGAACAGGTATTCTGCCAGTGCCTTGGCCAGCTCGGTCTTACCCACACCCGTCGTACCCAGGAAGATGAATGAACCAATCGGACGTTTCGGGTCTTGCAGTCCTGCACGGCTACGGCGTACGGCATCAGCCACGGCTTCGATGGCTTCGTCCTGTCCGATAACCCGCTTGTGCAGCTCATCTTCCAGGTGAAGCAGCTTCTCTCTTTCGCTTTGCAGCATCTTGCTTACCGGTATGCCCGTCCAGCGAGAAACTACATCGGCGATGTCTTCAGCCGTTACTTCTTCCTTGATTAAGGCACTGTCACCCTGCTTTTTCTTCAGATCTTCCTGGATAGACTTGATTTCGTTCTCCAGTGCCTGAAGCTTTCCGTAGCGGATTTCAGCCACCCGTCCGTAATCACCTTCACGCTCTGCCTTGTCGGCTTCGAACTTCAGTTGTTCGATTTCCTTCTTGTTCTGCTGAATCTTGTTTACCAGTTCCTTCTCACTCTGCCATTTAGCCTTGTAAGAAGTCTCCTGTTCCTTCAGTTCTGCAATCTCCTTGTTCAGCTGAGCCAGTTTAGCCTCGTCCTTTTCACGCTTGATAGCCTCACGTTCAATTTCGAGCTGCTTCAACCGACGTTCAATCTCATCCAGTTCTTCCGGAAGCGAATCACGCTCCATACGCAGTTTGGCAGCCGCTTCATCCATCAGGTCGATGGCCTTATCCGGCAAGAAACGGTCGGAAATGTAACGGTTGCTCAGTTCCACTGCCGCGATGATGGCTTCGTCTTTGATACGCACTTGATGGTGGTTCTCGTAGCGCTCCTTCAGTCCACGCAAGATGGAGATAGAGCTGGCCGTATCCGGTTCGTCTACCATGACTGTCTGAAAACGACGTTCCAATGCCTTATCCTTTTCGAAATACTTCTGGTATTCATCGAGGGTAGTGGCACCGATGCTCCGCAGTTCGCCACGGGCCAGGGCCGGTTTCAGAATGTTGGCGGCATCCATGGCACCTTCCCCTTTTCCGGCACCCACCAGCGTGTGGATTTCATCGATAAAGAGGATGATGTTTCCGTCGGACTTCGTCACTTCGTTGATAACCGATTTCAGACGTTCCTCAAATTCACCTTTGTATTTGGCACCTGCTACCAGCGCACCCATATCCAGTGAGAACAGCTGCTTGTTCTTCAAGTTTTCCGGCACATCTCCACGCAGGATTCGTTGTGCCAGTCCCTCTACGATAGCCGTCTTACCCGTACCCGGTTCACCAATCAGAATCGGATTGTTCTTCGTACGTCGGCTCAAAATCTGCAATACCCGTCGGATTTCCTCGTCACGGCCGATAACCGGGTCAAGTTTTCCGCTTCGTGCAGCTTCAATCAGGTTGATGGCATATTTGTTTAATGACTGATAGGTATCTTCGCTCGACTGTGAGGTGACTTTCTGTCCCTGACGCAGTTCCTGAATGGCAGCCCGCAGTTCCTTGTCGGTAAGGCCTGCATCTTTCAGGATGGTGGCCACCGTACTTTTCACGTTCAGCAGTGCCAGCAACAAGGCTTCCAGTGACACATATTCATCACCCAGTTCCTTAGATACTTCCAAGGCTTTCTGCAACACCTCGTTGGCGCTTCGGCTCAGGTAAGCTTCCCCACCTGAAACTTTCGGCAGTGAGGCAATTTGTCTGTCGAGTACGGTTTCTATCTGCTGGCCGTTTATGCCGAGTTTCTGGAAAATGAAGTTCGTTACATTTTCGCCCACCTTCAGCAAACCTGCCATCAAATGTTCCGGCTCGATGGCCTGCTGTCCACGGCTCTGTACCAGATTTACCGCTTCCTGCACTGCCTCTTGCGATTTGATTGTAAAGTTGTTAAAGTTCATAAATGGTCTCCTTTCTCGTTATTAGTTGTGGTTTCTTATTATTTTCATTTCGTTTGTCGCAGCCCGTCCTGTATGCTTGCAGGCCTGCTTGCGACGCTTAGTTTAATTCAAATTCTTTGCCACAGCTTGTAAAGAATAAAAACCTGACGAATTGTCATTTTGTGATGCTTTTACACTGAAAATCTGTCAGTTATGTGTCGCTTTTTGTCAGCCAGAAAAACGCAAGTGCGTTTTGGTTCAAACGCAAGTACATTTGACATGAAACGCAAGTGCGTTTTACCTTAAACGTACTTGCGTTTTCTTTTAAACGCAAAGGCGTTTTTTTGAGAGATAAGAGGGAATTTGTAACTTATTAAAAATCAGCTTCTTTTACGATGTGTAGTTTTTCCCCTGTCACCGGATGTACGAACTCCAGTGCGGCGGCATGCAGATACAGACGGTCGGACGGCTGACCGTAGAGGTCATCACCTACAATCGGATGGTTCAATCCCTCCGGATGGGCGGCATGTACACGGAGCTGATGGGTACGTCCCGTATGCGGATAGAATGTAACTCGTGTTTTTCCGTTCTTGCGTTCCAGTACCCGATAGGAGGTGACCGCCCGTTTGCCATACTCCCGGCTCACCATCTGGCGCGGACGATCCATCGGGTTCGGACAGATGGGCAGGTCGATGATGCCTTCGTCAGTTTCCAGTTCTCCTTCCAACAGGGCCGTATAACGCTTTTGGATAAGACGCGTTTCGAAAAGTGCCTGAAGTTTCTTGTGTACCTCCTTCGTTTTGGCCGCGAGCAGTAGGCCGGAAGTAGCCATGTCCAGCCGGTGTACGATAAGCGGACCGGTGGCCTTGGGGTAAAGGTTGTGCAAGCGCTGGAGAATGGAATCGAGGTCGTTCTTGCCCGGCACGGAGAGCATGCCTGCCGGTTTGTGTACCACCACCAGCCACTCGTCCTCGTAGAGAATCTCCAGTGCCGTCTGGCGGTGCACATCCTCCTCCAGCGGGTTCGGTTCCACGTCCAGTCCCATGAGCATGTGTTTCAGAATCGGTTCACATTTTCCTTTGCACGACGGGTAGAAATGTCCTTCGCGGCGAATTTCATCTTTGGGTGACATGCCCCACCAGAATTCACCCATAGCCAATGGCTGGAGCTGATGCAGGTAAGCATACTGAAGCAATTTAGGGAGTGCGCATTCTCCCGCACCGGCCGGCGGTGTCTTTTGCGGAGTAGAGCGGAAAATTTCGCATAAATCTTTCACTTCCCCTCGTGCGTTGAGCATGCGGAACTGGGCGAACAGACGCAACTGGAGAGCCGCCGAACGGGTTTTCCGTTCGTGGCGCAAGGCCTGAATCTCTTGCTCGAATGCCTGAAAAGCCTCTCTGACCGTCTGAACTTTCTCTTTCAATCTCCGTTCCAACCGTTTGAACTCCGCTTTTTGAAACTGGCTTTCGCGCGACATTGCTTCCGCTTCTTCGGGTGAAACACCTTCCTTCCGACGTTGTTCACGGAGGGTTTTCGCCTCTTTCAGCTTCTGTTTTTCAGAAGCCAGCATGGTTTGTGCCTCTTCTTCCGCCTTCTTCCATTCCTCCTGAGCTGAGCAGTATGCCTCGCTGGCCTCCATGGCGGCAATCCGGTGGTTGATGCCGGAAATCTCCGCTTCCTCGATACGGAAAAATCCGTCGGGTTGCAGGAGGTCATACACCGGAGGTACGAAAAACGCGTGGTGGTTGCTTCCGGCCAGGTTGCCCGAAAAAGCAGCCAGGTACCCCAGTTTTCCTTCGATATCCTTTATTACCAGTACCCCGAACATTTTTCCCTGACGAAGTTCCTCCTGCCAGTCATCCCGTGTGAGCAGATACTGACGCACCTCGTCGGCCGCCAGTCGGGTGAGCGGGTGAGGGGTGTAGTGGAAAGGAAAGGTGAAGGCTTTCGGCAAGGCGATGCCATCAGTCGGGGTATGGAAGGAATGTATCATGGTGAAATATTGAGTTCGTTTTTATTGCGGGGGCAAAGGTACGAATAAAATGCCTTCTATAAAAATGATTTTGTATATACCATATATATCGTATATATTTCGTATCTTTGCGAAAAAGGGAAATTATGGAAGCAACAGTTACACATCGAAGAAAGATTATTGATTTGAAAGAAGATACCTTTAAGGCACTTTCAGTTATGGCAGCCCGACAGGGGACAAACCTGAAAAAGTTGATTGAGAATCTGCTTGACAAGACCGCAGAAGAATATGACGATAGCGAGGCTTACCGTTATCTGTCAGAAAACTATCCGGACGGGAAGGTCAAGTTAGATGGTAAGGAGCGCAAAGACTTTATGGACTGGCTGGGAGTGGTTGAAAAATGAGGGTAGAGTTTTCAAAGGAGTTTGAGAAGGCCGTCCGTAAACTTTCCGGAAAGATGCTGGAGTCGGTACGTGAAGCGGTTCAGGAAGTGATGGATGCTGAAAATATCGAGGAACTGACGGATTGCAAGAAACTGGTGGATTATGACTTCATTTACCGCCTGAGGATAGGTAGTTACCGTGCCTTTTTCAGTTTTCATGTGCAGATAGTGGATGATTGTGTGATGTTCCTCTATCTTGTGCCTAGGGGACAGGCATACGATAAGAAGATGGAAAAGAATCTGCAAAGAAATGATGTGTAGCAGGGTTTGTTACAGAATGTATATTTTATGAAAACAAAAAAGAAAACCATTCTTCGCCTGCTCATCGCTCTGGTAGTGGTAATAGGCGTGGTGTATGCTTCGTTGCCTTACTACGCCCGTCAGGCACTCATTCACTGGATGCCCGTCATCGATGACCTGGAAACCTTTCACCGGCACACGGTACACCATAATCCCGATGACGTGTGGCACTGGCCCCTTTCTGATGATTATAACCGCTACCAACTGGCAGAAAAAGATGCGCACTATCTGGATAGCCTGCGCACCGTGTCCTTTCTCGTTATCCGTCGTGACAGCATCGTCTTCGAAAATTACCGTGACGGGTGGAACGACACACTGACTTCAAACATTTATTCTGCTACAAAGACCATTGTGGGACTGCTGGCAGGTATTGCCCTCGACGAAGGAAAGATTCATAGTCTGGACGACCCTGTATCGCGTTATATACCGGTCTATACAAAAGGAATGCAGGCTGATGTTACCCTGCGCCATTTACTGACCATGAGTGGAGGCATGGCGTGGGATGAGGCGTACGCTTCGCTCTTTTCTGTCACAACGCACGGTTATTACGGCAACGATCTTTATGACTTGGTGACGGGCCTGGAAGTAGTTGACCATCCCGGTGTGCAATATTCCTACCGTAGTGGTGAGACGCAATTGTTAGCTTTTGTCATCGAGGCAGCCACCGGGCAAACACTAAGCGACTATGCCGAAGAGAAGCTCTGGCGTCCGATGCAGGCCGAACGGGATGCCTATTGGTTGCTGGACAAAAAAGACGGTGATGAAAAAGCCTTCTGTTGCTTTCATACCACGGCTCGCGATGTAGCCCGTTTCGGAAGCCTCTTGTTGCATCGTGGCAATTGGCACGGCCGCCAACTGGTTTCCGAAGCCTATATGGACGAACTGATGCGTCCCGCTTCGTACCTGAAAGACCAGTGGGGAAAGGATTCACTCAGCGATTATGGTTTCCAGACGTGGGTGATGGATTATCACGGTATGCGTTGCCCTTACATGCGTGGTATGCTGGGTCAATACATTATCGCTATTCCCGATTTGGATGCCATTGCCGTGCGGCTGGGCCGTAAGCGTTGCGATGTATATAATCGCGAGATTACGACCGACATTACACGGTATATGGATATAGCTATGAAGATACTGAAGGGAAAATGATGGGTGCTGTCAGTTCACTGGTAACTGGTGCGTATGGCACTATGTGTGAATGTTTTTTTATAGGGTTGTTATTGAACCATCCTTTGTTTTGCTGGGTTATTCTATAGATTTTTTGTAAATCTGTATAAGGAATATAGCTGTTTGAAATTAAGAGATTTAGAAGAATCCCCCTATTGGGGGTAATGATTTGGCAACCGTTCCGATTGCTGTGCTTTGCATCGCTTTGCTTATTCGGGTAACTCTTACTTGATACAAAGATACTATTTATCTGAATAACATAATAAAAATGGGAGAGAAATTATCCCCTCCCTTTGAAAAGATTACAGATTCTTAATAGCTGGAATAGTGTGAACTATGAGAACTATGAGAACTGTGTGAACTGTGTGAACTGTGCGAACTATGAGAACTATGAGAGCTATGGGAACTGTGGCTTGCGAGTAGATTGAACTCGGCAGAGGACTGTTCCAGCACCAATGTTTGTTCTTGCTGTTGTTCGATTTGAGTGTCGCTGTTTGTTACTTTAGCGACAATCTTTTCTCCAACAGAAGTACAGTAGCTCGCTCCTGCAAGAATTGCAGAAACCGCAAAGAACAAAAGTTTCTTCATTAATACCTTCTTCTTTTAATGTTAGACAATCTGTTAATTAACACGATATATCGGGTGATATATTTTCCACCTTCTTTATATGAGCACTATGAATATTTCTATTGGATTCAAAGAATCCTGCACATTGACCTCTCAACATGCAGCCATCACATTCAGAAATGTATATATCTTTCCAATCTGAAATAGACTGCTGTGCATAATATCTTATATCGTCAGGCAACACGCATAATTGTGCATTGTAAATATAAGGTTTTATTCCCCTGTCAGCAAGTAATAAGACCGCTTCCCGCAATTCCATATTATAATCATAGGGGTCTATCCAAAGCTTGTCAAGATTTTCTTTTGCTAATCCAGTTGTTTCCATTTGCATAAATGCAACTTGTGCGACGAAAGGAAAGTTGTGATAAATATAATCTGCTAATTGGGGTAATCGCCTATAGGTTTGTTTATGAATTACAATTCTAAGCCCTATTCGTTGATGGAACAATGCAAGGTTATATAAGCCTTGTACGGTCTTATAAAAAGTCTTTGCTCCTACAATGCGATTGTGTTCTTCTGCAATGTCTGAAAAAAGTGGAATGTCTATCTGTAAATCATGATGCTTGCATTTTGCCAGTTTCATTGCATACTCCTTATCCGCAAACTTAACTCCATTTGAAAGAATACTAATTGCTGTTTTAGGAAGTTCTTTCTTGATATGATTTATCAAAACAAACAAATTATCTCCAATAAGAGTAGGTTCACCTCCGGTTATACCAATTTCTTGGGTACTCTTATCAAATAGAGAAATTAATTTTAAGTTGAACGGAGTTTTATCTTTTTCTTGTAATATCGGCGGTTGTGGACACATAATGCAACGATGATTGCATCTCTCTGTAGCCATTATTGCATTGTGGTTGGACTTAATCTCATATACGAAGACTATTTCACCTCGCTTATTAATGACAACCGCATCGCCTTCATTGAATCCCTCAATACTATTAACTACGCAATAAGGCTTGCCATTACTTACAATATTTTCATTTGTCGTAATCGTTGCTGCATATCCAAATATCGGACTTGATGCATCTTTACTAACCCATATTTCTTTGGAACGGTTAAATATTTTCTTTCTGAAAGTAATCCGTCCAACTACATCTTCTTCTATACTAAATGACTTACATTGAATTTGTTTCATGGTAGTTTAATTTAACCAAGACCAAAAAATCCTATTTATCTCAGGGTCATGTTTGTGCAATAGCTCAAACAAGTAATGTATAATTGATTTTGTCTTTTTGCACATTTCATTAGTTGGTCTAAAACCAATCATATCTCCTTGTTCCGACATATTGCGTACCGGGTCTGCTCCACAATAAGGTTGGAATACACATTCGGAACACATCGGCAGGCATTCTGTACAAGCAGAAGATATTATGTGATGCAAAAGTTCACCATTGAACATTTCCTGATAGCTGTTCTCATTCACGTTACCCAACTTAAAATAATAGTTTTTAAAACGTGCCATCATTCGAGCTTCATCCGATACATACACACTTCCATCATAATCATAAATTACTCCTGCAATACCAACGCCTGCGGGAGATTGTAAATCAACAAAACCCGTGGCGAACGGTGTTAACATTCTCCTTAAAAGAAGTGCAGCAAATCCCTCTACAAAGAATGTCCCTTTTTTGTTCAAATCTATGATATAGTCAAGTCCCTCTTTGTAATTCTCAATAAAATCCTCTATAGGATAAGCAATCTTTTCCTTGTATTGTTTTGCAAAGCCATATGGATTAAGGGAGCGTAAAAATATACTTTTGAATCCCAAACGTATATATTCATCAATTATATCTTTGAAGCGTCCTAGGCTGTATTTTGAGGTCGTCATAAGAGCAGAAGCACAATCATTGTTACCCCATATTTTCCGTATCATAGAGAGGTGGCTCTCAAAGATTGCATGATGGTCTAACTTTTTGTCTTGTAGCGGACGGTTTATATCGTGCAAATCTTTAGGCCCATCTAATGATGTAGAAATCATACAGTTGTGCTTCTTCAGATATTGCACCATTTTTTCACTAAGCAAAGTCAAGTTGGTACAAATTACAAAATCTAATGCTTTCTTCTTGAAAAGGTTTTGCCACTCTGCTTCCTCAATGATATATTTTACCATTTCGAAATCAGTTGAAGGGTCACCTCCTTGAAACTCAATCTTGATGCATGGTGATGGTGATTGAAAAATTGTTTTGACAATATTTTTAGCCGTCTGCTTTGTCATGTCAGCAGAATGGTCATCCCGATTTTTACGTGCGACTTGACAATATATACAACTGGAATTGCAACGCAAGGTCGGAACAACCATGTGTAAAGAAGTAAAGTCTCGAAGTATGCTTTTCTTTGTACGAAATTTTGTCGCAAGCATAGAAACCACATCTTCAACCTTATCAGTAGTAGCAATTTGTTTCGATTCAATGTCATAAAACAAATCACTGTGTACGTCCATTTCTCCATCTACAAAACGATGAAAATCCTCGTTCTGTAAGAAGATATATTCACCAACTTCATTTGTGAGGAGATACTCTGTATCATTAAACCGTTCAAAACGGAATGGCAATAATTGATAGTCCATATTCTTATTTTGAATTTACTGGTTTGAATGCTTCTTCAACTATCATATCACGAATATGTCCAAATTGAGCATTAACATTATACCTCAATTGTTGGTCTATTAGTTCATTACAAAATTGCTTGGGAACATCTACAGTAATGGCGTTACCATCTTTTGATTCAAAAACTACATTTACTAAATTAGGATTAGCTTTATCCGTCTGCTGATGAATGTAGAACAAATGCGAAAACTTATAGATAGCTGCCGTGACAACATCTTTAGAGTATAAAGCTAAATCTACAATTACTTGAAACTTATTATCATCAAGTTCAACGACTGGAAATTGAATTTTTGCCATACCATATTCATAGTCTTCCAGTCCCTCGAAGACCTTTTGCTATTAAACGCCGAAGCGTGGAACTGCAATGCTACCACGTCTAAGTTGGAGGTCGTAGGAAACCTTTAGTACGGATATGGCAATAGCAGCCCACGCTATAGCGTGAGAACCACTATGCTTTCTCTCGTACTAAGCTCGAAATTTCCTACGTTTCCAACTTACTAGATAAGCATAACGCTTCTTCTTTTTTTCGTATGTTTTGGAATGAGGTAACTCATTCCGATTACAAAAGTAGAGATTTTCTTCGATAAATCCTTATTATTAAATGCCTTTCTTTTGCATGCTCTATATTTTCAGTCCTTTATCTTGTTTAGTTAAGGCAATTTCTAAACTATTTTTCTATTCATTCGCTTTCTGTCTAAACCATTGCACAGGCGGAATGTTGTTGTTCACGCATATATGATAATATCCTTTCCTGTTTTTGTCCTCCTTAAATAGGAATACTGCATTTTCATCATGGAACTTTCGGTTGAACTCTGGAGAATAGAAATCACCTTTTAACCTTATCTCTTTCAACTTGCACAACTTCTGAATTACTCTCTCAGAGAATTTCAAGGTGGTTCGGCAGAAGTAAATTAACGGTAACAGCTTTTCTACATAAGGGAAGTATCGCTGTATCTTATCCACATATTCATTGAACTTGGTACATTCTTCCTTATGTTCTTGTTCCATTGTTTTGATATGTTGTATCAATTCTTTGTTCTGATTTTCAAGTGCGGATATACGTTGTTGTAATTCTTCTCTTTCCTCTTTCAATTTGTTGCTGCCGAAAAGAGAACCGACCTTTGCCACGAATGCAGCTTTCGCTTCCGTCTTGGCTGCTTCCAGTTTCTCCGACTTGACTTCCTGCCTTACCTTGTCAAGCTGTTGCTCTGCCTGTTGCTGCTCAGTCTGTAACTGTTGCACATTGGCTTCAAGTTCACCCGTCTGTCGTTTCAAATCACGGTAGTATTGGGCGGTTGTCGTATGCCGTGCTTCCGAGCCACGCACACCACGTTGCAAGCCATATTTCTCCATTGCTTTTGCATAACTATCGTGATATGTTACCAGCTTCTCACGTGTCAATACATCGTCAGCACACAGACGCACGGTATTGGCTTTCTTGCGGTACGAGCGTTTACCATCCGTCTGCTTTTTCTTGGCTTTCCTTCGCTCTCCTGTTACTATCGGTACAACCGTGGCATGAATGTGCGGTGTGTGCTCATCCATGTGCAGGACTGCCGAAACGGTATTTTCCTTGCCGAAGGTACGTTGCAGCCATTGCAGGTTGTCATCACACCATTCGTCAAGTCTGCCCTCGTCCTGGATTTTCATCATATCCTCGTGCGTACCCGAAAGCACGATTCTAATTGCCCGCACTTGGTCGGGGGTTATCTTACGTTTGATACCTGCCGTACGGATACGGTGACTTATCGCTTCGGTACGGTCGGACACTCCATCAGGAAACTCCACCAGTTCACGGTTGAGATGTGTACGTGTAGGGTCTGCGTTCTTGGGTATGGTCTTACGTTCTATGTGGTCGGATGCGCCCGTGTCAGCCGAGCCTTTCGCTTTGTTGATTTGAATGCTTATATATCCCATGCTTGTTTTTCGTTTTCAAGTTTGACAATTTGGTTTGTTGGTTTCCGTCCGCTGCGGTCATGCCGCATGGCAAACGGGGGTGTCCAGAGGGGTGTAACCCCGTTGGCTCATTGGGGCATTTTTAGCTGTGCCTGCACTGCGTAAAGAAAATGCCCTAATGAGCTATGGCTTTTCTGTTTCCTAAAGCCTGTGAGAGTACCTTCTTCATATAGCCTCCGTCAATGCGGGACTGGTTCACAATCTTGTAGAGAGTTGTACCTACGCAAATGATTTCTTTTTTTCTTCATGTTCTTGATACAGGTTTTAGTGCTGCCTACATTCTGTCGGCAACGGGTTAAACATGGTTGCAAAGCTACGGAAGTGTCGGTAAAATCTTGATACGCAAATCTATGCGGAACGGCGCAAAATAGGTCATGCCAAAAGAAAATGCAGTATAAACGGGTGGCTCTTTCAGATAAAAGGAGATAAAAAAGCCCGAAGTCGTGGAATATGCACGTCTTCGGGGACTGGATGTTGCAGATAATTACAGATTGACTGACGCACTGATTTACGGATTTAATGACTTCATGTCGTCACTACGTCAGATTAAACCGTTAATCATCCAATTGTGGTCGATGCCGAGAAAGTGAAGCGTGAGGAACAGGCTTACCGGTCTATACCCGTCATCACGGACTTTACAGATGCCGGCGGCAACGACCGCATGAAGGAGATGAACTAGGATAACTACAACCGTATCCGTGCCGAGGTCCGGCAGATTGTCGCTGACGAGTTGCAGCGCATACAGTCCGACCCCGAACTGCAATACCTCTTGCAGAACAAATAGAAATATCATAGACGAAAAGAAAAATCCGTAATACGACTGGATATTCCAGACTGTATTACGGATTTTCCTTTTTTATAACGCGTATTTCTGATTCAGATTGACTGAAAAGCCTTCCATTTCTTAGGTATCTTAAATCAAAGTTTGCCTTTCCAAGATGTACCACATCAGGTAAAAGACATTGCCTGAAACGAGTTTCATATTGTTTCATATGGATAGGCTTACCCATACCCATAGTAGCAAGATTACTGGAGTACTGGTAAGGAGGGAAATATACAAAAACCTTTTGACAAGCTTCTGTTGCAAGTTCGATAGCAGGTATCATGTCACTATCAGCTGATACTACAATGGATATATCACAATTCTTCTGATAGGCATCTGCTACAATCTGTGTGGCTATTCGTACATCAGTTTCCTTTTCCTCATGGGTATGAATAACATTTCCGCATTTGAAACAGGTTATAGATTTTTTCAGATACTTACCCAATATCAACTTGAATTTTGGATTTTCTCTATTGGCTTGAAAAAAGGCATTCTGGCGAAGACTTTGGTCTATATCATCAGGCTTTGCCGAAAAATACTTGACGGCAACAAGCTCCTGATTCGGGCGCATGAACATCTCGAACAACTTGACTATATCAAGCCAATAATATTTCTTCCATTTAGCATTGCTCTTCAGTCCGAAATAGAAATTGAATCCATCAATATAGACTATAACGCGTTGTTTTTGCTCCATATTCCAATTGTATATATAAAAAATAAGCCACCTTTTTAGGGGTGGCGAGCCTTAGTGTTTTCCACCTAAGGGCGATATTGTATTGCAAAAGTACAATTTATATTTGATAATACAAATATAGTAGAAACTTTTTTTATTTTTTTCGTAATAAATCAAGGCGGACTTATCGCTTATTTTCTTGCTTCACCGCCTCTTCCGTTCCGCCTCCTCGTCCCGCATCATCCTGTGGTTCAGCCGTTCCGCCGCCCTGTCAAAGAAATACGTCCGGCTCTCGTTCTTCCGCCGCTTGATGTCCGCATAGGTATTGTAGTGGCTGAACATAAAAAGTTCACCCTAACATTCATACGGCATTCTGTTATTCATTGACACTAGCAGGACTTGTTTTTCTTTTCGTCGGCACAATCTTTCCAGCAGTGCATTGCGAACCGTTGCGGCACCTGACGTGTCAATGCGAAAAGCGAGTGCCACCACCATCGGCAAGGCATACATGTCCGCGTAATAGCCGTTGAGCAGCTTGATACGTTTTTCAGCTTCAAGAGGATTAAAATTTCCACACTTGTACACGGCACGAATGGCGGCACGGAGCGTCGGGGCGATTGCCCCGAACAGCTCCACCAGCTCCATTTCATTCATCCATATATTACCTGTATCGGATGGTATGGTAATTCTACCATAGCTGTCCGTTGTGATTATTTCCCGTTTCATATCCCAGCTATTTTCACGTTTCCGAATGATTTGCTCAGTTTGTCGCCCAACATCGTGAGGTCATTATCCAATTTCTGCACGGTTATCTTCGCATAGATTTGCGTAGTCTCAATGTTCGTATGTCCCAAAATACGGCTGACGCTCTCGATTGGCATCCCTTTGCTGAGAGCCAGGGTCGCAAACCCATGCCTTGAGCAATGAAAGCTGATTTTCTTGGTGATGCCGCATTCCTTTATCATCTTTCCCATACGCTTGCATATTGACCAATAGTTGAGATTGGGAAATACAAGATTGTTTTCCTGAAAAGCCTTGTAACGCTCGATTATCTGCAAGGGAATATCCAGCAGCTTTACCTGAAAAGGCACACCCGTCTTGTGTCGTTTGGAAATAATCCATTTCTCACCGTTTACTTCCACAATCTGGTCGTTGCTTAATTCCTTTATATCCACGAATGAGAGGGCGGTAAAACTGGCGAAAACAAAAATATCACGGAGATAGGAGTTCTTGGGGTCTTTGAACTGAAATTCCATCAATGTTTTCAGCTCATTCTCCGTCAGATATTCACGCTCTTTCGTGTTCGGGCTTATATGGAACTGGGCAAACGGATTTCTCGGTATATGTCCGTTGAAGTGTGCCCGCATCACCACACCTTTCAGCCACATGCTGTTTTCCCATATCGAACCGTTGTGCAGTCCGGCTTCATTGAAAAGGAACACGGCGAACTCCTTGATGAAGTCGGGCGTAAGTTCAGGCATGGAGATGTCGTTCCGCTTGTAATGTGACCTGATGAATGCCGCCACATGGTTTCTTGCCCGTACCCTTGCCATATAGGTAGCCCTGACCCTGTCTTTTCCGACACGCTTCTTGAACACTTCATTTTCCTTGTCGAAAGCACCGAGCAACGTTTCATACTCACCGCCCAATCCCTGATAGGCATTGCGTACCATTTCTGCCGTTACATAGGCTTCACGGTCGGATATACGCTGGTAATGCTTGATGATTTGAGCCTTGATGTTGTCAAGCGCAAGATTGGTTTCCCTCGCTTCCATACTCTTGCCCTTTGCCTTGTTCCCTTTGGCATCCCAAAGCTCTTTCGGGATAGCTCGCTTGCAGCTGAACTGTGCTACCGTTCCGTTGATTGTAACTCGTCCCATGATGGGGACAATTCCGTTCTTTTCCTTACTGCCGTTCACGTAGAACAGCACCTTGAATGTGCTTCTTGCCATACTCGTTTCTTTTTGGTTGCAAAACTATAAATCAACGAGTTAAACCTTGATAAGCAAACCTACGCAGAACGGTGCAAACGGGACGGTGACTGTTAAATCTGCACTTTCTTCGTGTAACGAATAGGAAACCGTTCTTCTGCTTCAATCCGCTTTGAAACGGTTTTCAGCACTCTTCCCAATTTCCATGATTTTCTTCTAACTACTTAATTCACAGATTGTATTGCGTTAATCTGCTGAAATTCGGAGGTGTTTCCACGGATTTTGCGTAAGTTTGCAGAAATAGTAAATTTCATTTCAGATGAGGAGCATGATTTATCCGGTAGGCATACAGAGTTTTGAAGAGATACGGAAAGGAGACTATTGCTATGTCGATAAGACTGCACAGATTTATCAGTTGGTAAAGACGGGTAAATACTACTTTCTGAGTCGTCCGCGACGCTTTGGGAAAAGTCTGCTTATATCTACGTTGGAGGCTTATTTCCAAGGGAAAAAAGAACTTTTCCATGGCTTGGCTATGGAAGCTTTGGAAAAGGAATGGACTACGTATCCTGTATTGCATCTGGATTTGAATGCACAAAAATACGATACACCGGAAGCGTTGATTCATGTGCTGGAGGAAAATCTACAGTACTGGGAAAGTCTTTATGGGGCTTCGGAGAGTGAAATAGGAGTAGCCCGCCGTTTCAACGGGGTGATTCGCCGTGCGGCCGAAAAGACGGGGAAGAATGTGGTGGTGCTGGTGGATGAGTACGATAAGCCCATGCTCCAGGTTATTGGCAATGAAGCGTTGTTGATTGAGTACCGTAATACGTTGAAAGCTTTTTATGGGGCTTTGAAGTCGATGGATGCATATCTCCGTTTTGCTTTGTTGACTGGTGTGACAAAGTTCAGTAAAATAAGTGTGTTCAGCGATTTGAATAATCTGGAAGACATTTCCTTGCAGCAGGCTTACAATAATTTGTGCGGTATTACTGAGCAAGAATTACTGGAAAACTTTGAAGAAGGAATCCGTGTGTTGGGGCAACATAATGAGATGGCGTATGAAGAGACTTGTAAAAGCCTGCGGCAATGGTATGACGGTTATCATTTTTCCGGTCATGCAGGCGGTCTTTATAATCCGTTCAGTCTGCTCAATGCCTTGAAAAGTCGGGAATTTGGAAGTTATTGGTTTGAAACGGGCACGCCGACTTTCTTAGTGGAACTGCTTTTACGTAGTCACTATGATTTGCATCGTCTGACGGAAGAACTAGCTACCGCTGACTCTTTAATCGGTATTGATACAATGGAGACGAATCCCGTGCCTATTCTATATCAGAGTGGCTATCTCACCGTAAAGGGATACGACAAGCGTTTTCGTACATATACCTTGGGCTTCCCTAATCGGGAAGTGGAGGAAGGATTTATCAAGTTTCTCTTGCCTCTTTATTCGGCTACATCAAAAGCTGATTCGGCATTTGAAATTGTCAGGTAAGAAAAAGAACCGAACTTCAATCAGTCCAGTTCTCTTTGACGGCAGAAGCATCCGCCGAATTTCTCGTCCACGTGTTCTACCGGCTGGCGGAAGATGCCGTAAACCGATGAGCCGGAACCGCTCATGCTGGCATACACCGCACCCAGGTCATACAACTCGTCTTTGATGGCCGCAATTTCCGGATATTTCAGGAACACGCTGTCCTCAAAATCATTCTTCATGCTGTCCTTCCACGTTTCTACCGGTTGGCAGATGATGTCTTTCAACGAAACTTCCGGCTGACGGGGAGTGATGTGTGCGAAAGCATCGCGCGTGGATACGAAGATGTCTGGTTTCACCAGCACCAGGTAATAACCCGAAAGTGAAAGGCGGACAGGTTCGAATAGGTTACCGATGCCCGTGGCAAAAACCGGCTGGTTGCGGATGAAGAAAGCACAATCGGCTCCTAAGCGGGCGGCGTAGTCTTCCATCTCCTCCAGACTCAGTGCCAGACGGAATTTCTCGTTTAGCAACTTAATCATGAACGCGCAATCAGACGAACCGCCTCCCAGTCCGGCACCCGTGGGGATGTGCTTGAACAAGTGGATGTCAACGGGCGGTATATCATGATCCTTTTTCAGCAATTCGTAGGCTCTGACCACGAGGTTGTCTTCCGGCTTTCCTTCGATGGCCGTACCTTTCACGTGAAGCGTATAAGGAGCATCGTTATTTTCTCTTCGTGTCACTTCCAGTGCATCTTGCAGGTGGATGGGGTAGAAAATGGTTTCCAGGTTGTGGTAACCGTCGGGACGTTTTTCAATAATATTCAGGCCAAGGTTTATTTTGGCATTGGGAAATGTAATCATAAGGTCGTTTGTTTTTTCGTTGCTCAAATATAGCAGAAAGTTTCGAGAAAATCGGGATTCACGGAAAAAATCGTATCTTTGCCCCACTTAAACAAAAACAAAATGGCAGAACCGAGAAGAAATACACGTGTGGCAAAGACGGCTAAGACCAAGCCGATGGATGAGTACGGCCATCTCCAGCCTCAGGCTCCCGAACTGGAAGAAGCTGTGCTGGGTGCGCTGATGATTGAGAAGGATGCGTATTCGCTGGTGAGCGAGATTCTTCGTCCGGAGTCGTTCTACGAACATCGGCACCAGCTGATTTATGCGGCCATTACTGACTTGGCTATTCAACAGAAACCGATTGACATCTTGACCGTGGCCGAGCAGTTGCGCTCGCGCGGTAACCTGGAAGAGGCGGGCGGACCGTTCTATATCACTCAGCTGAGTGGTAAGGTGGCTTCGTCGGCTCACATTGAGTATCATGCCCGCATCATTGCCCAGAAGTTTCTGGCACGTGAGCTGATTTCTTTTACGAGCAACATACAGACTAAGGCGTTCGATGAGACGCAGGACGTAGACGACCTGATGCAGGAAGCTGAAGGAAAGCTCTTCGAAATCTCCCAGCAGAACATGAAGAAGGATTATACGCAGATTAATCCGGTCATTCAGGAGGCCTACGAGATGTTGCAGAAGGCGGCGGCACGTACCGACGGTTTGAGCGGACTTTCGAGCGGATTCCATCAGCTGGACAAGATGACCTCCGGCTGGCAGAACTCCGACCTGATTATCATTGCGGCTCGTCCGGCCATGGGTAAGACGGCCTTCGTGCTTTCCATGGCCAAGAATATGGCGGTGAACAGCAAAGTGCCCGTAGCCTTGTTCTCGCTTGAAATGAGCAACGTGCAGCTGGTAAACCGTCTGATTGTGAACGTCTGCGAAATTCCGGGCGAGAAAATCAAGAGCGGTCAGCTGGCACCTTACGAGTGGGGACAGCTCGACTACAAGATAAAAGAACTCTACGACGCACCGCTTTACGTGGACGACACGCCTTCTTTGTCCGTGTTCGAATTGCGAACTAAGGCACGTCGTCTGGTACGTGAGCATGGGGTGAAAATCATCATCATCGACTACCTCCAGCTGATGAATGCCAGTGGTATGTCGTTCGGAAGCCGTCAGGAAGAGGTCAGCACCATTTCGCGTTCGTTGAAGGGATTGGCCAAGGAACTGAACATCCCGATTATTGCGCTGAGCCAGTTGAACCGTGGAGTAGAGAACCGTGAAGGTATCGACGGAAAACGTCCGCAATTGAGCGACCTTCGTGAATCGGGAGCCATCGAGCAGGATGCCGATATGGTGTGCTTCATCCACCGTCCGGAATACTATAAGATTTACACCGATGAGAAAGGTAACGACCTGCACGGCATGGCCGAAATCATTATCGCCAAGCACCGTAACGGTGCCGTAGGTGATGTGCTGCTTCGTTTCCGTGGCGAATATGCCCGTTTCCAGAACCCCGACGACGACATGATTGTGCCGATGCCGGGCGAAGAAAAGAAGGCTCCGGTGCTCCGTTCGAAGATGAATAACGGCGGCGGACAGGACTTCGTACCGCCTCCACCCACGGAGATGCCGCCTATGCCCGACAATCCGTTTGGCGCGCCTGTGCCCGATGTACCATTCTGACGGTTTTTGGCTAAAAATATTTTTTGTCTTACCTCTTATATCCCAAATATGTATTAACTTTGCACATCATTGTTTGGGAAATTATAAAATACTATTACGATATGAATATTTCTTATAACTGGCTGAAAGAATACGTCGACTTCGACCTTACTCCGGACGAAGTGGCAGCCGCACTGACTTCCATCGGTTTGGAGACTGGGGGAGTGGAAGAAGTTCAAACTATCAAGGGAGGATTGGAAGGTTTGGTAGTAGGCGAAGTGCTGACCTGCGAGCCGCATCCCAATTCTGACCACATGCATATTACGACCGTCAATTTAGGACAGGGAGAACCTGTGCAGATTGTCTGTGGTGCTGCCAACGTGGCTGCCGGACAGAAGGTTATCGTAGCTACGCTGGGTACAAAATTGTATGATGGTGACGAATGCTTCACCATCAAGAAGTCGAAGCTCCGTGGCGTAGAATCAAACGGTATGATTTGTGCCGAAGATGAAATCGGCGTGGGCACAAGCCATGAAGGTATCATCGTGTTGCCTGCCGACGTAGTTCCGGGTACACTGGCCAAGGATTACTATAATGTGAAGAGCGAATACGTACTCGAAGTGGACATCACTCCGAACCGTGCCGATGCCTGCTCACACTATGGTGTGGCACGCGACCTCTACGCATGGCTCATTCAGAACGGTCATAAAGCTACGCTGAAGCGTCCTTCGGTAGATGCATTCAAGGTAGACAATCATGACATGAATATCGACATTGTGGTGGAAAATACTGAAGCCTGCCCGCGTTATGCCGGAGTAGCCATCAAGGGAGTAACGGTGAAGGAAAGCCCTGAATGGTTGCAGAACAAGCTCCGCCTTATTGGTGTGCGTCCTATTAATAACATCGTTGATATTACCAACTACATCCTGCACGCCTATGGCCAGCCGATGCACTGCTTCGATGCCGACAAGATAAAGGGCGGCAAGATTGTGGTGAAGACTTGTGCCGAAGGAACTCCGTTTGTTACATTGGACGAAGTGGAACGTAAATTGTCCGACAAGGACCTGATGATTTGCAACGCGGAAGAACCGATGTGTATTGCCGGTGTGTTCGGAGGTCTGGATTCAGGTACTACCGAAACTACTACCGACGTGTTCCTGGAAAGTGCTTACTTCCATCCTACATGGGTGCGTAAGACTGCCCGCCGTCACGGATTGAGCACCGATTCTTCTTTCCGTTTCGAACGTGGTATCGACCCGAACATCACTATCTATGCCTTGAAGGAGGCCGCTCTGCTGGTGAAAGAACTGGCCGGAGGTGAAATTGCTTCTGACATCAAAGATAACTATCCGAATCCGATTGCCGATTTCGCGGTAGAACTTTCATATAATTATGTAAACTCACTGATTGGAAAGGAAATTCCGGCAGAAACGGTGAAGAGCATCGTAACCAGCCTGGAAATGAAAATTGTGGAAGAAACGGCCGAAGGTCTTTCTTTGCAGATTCCTCCTTATCGTGTAGACGTGCAGCGTCCGTGCGACGTGGTTGAAGATATTCTTCGTATCTACGGATATAACAACGTGGAAATTCCTACTACCCTGAAATCAAGCCTGAGCGTGAAGGGAGAAGTGGACAAATCGGTGAAACTCCAGAACCTGGTAGGTGAACAGCTGGTGGGTTGCGGATTTAATGAAATCCTGAACAACTCTTTGACAGCAGCCGCTTATTACGACGGACTGGAAACTTACAAGCCGGAAAATCTGGTTCGCCTGATGAACCCGTTGAGTAACGATCTGAACGTGATGCGTGCTACCTTACTTTTCGGTGGTCTGGAAAGCATCCAGCACAATGCCAACCGTAAGAATGCCGACTTGAAGTTCTTCGAATTCGGTAACTGCTATCACTTCCATGCTGAGAAAAAGAATCCGGAAAAAGTGTTGTCAGGCTATTCAGAAGAGTTGCACATGGGGTTGTGGATTACCGGAAAGCGTGTAAGCAACTCATGGGCTCATGCCGACGAAAACGCTTCGGTTTACGAACTGAAGGCTTACGTGCTGAACATATTCCGTCGTCTGGGCGTGAACTTCGGCTCGCTGGTATTCGGTAACCTTTCAGACGATATCTACTCAGTAGCTATCTCCGTACACACCCGTGGTGGTAAATTGCTGGCTACCTTTGGTGTAGTTTGCAAGAAGATTCAGAAAGCGTTCGATATCGACAATGAAGTGTACTATGCCGACCTGAACTGGAAAGAACTGATGAAGGCCATCAAGGGCAATACGGTAAGCTACAAGGAAATCTCCAAGTTCCCGGCTGTAAAACGTGACCTGGCATTGCTGATTGACAAGAAGATACAATTTGCCGAAATCGAAAAGATTGCTTACGAAACCGACAAGAAGTTACTCAAGTCTGTAGAATTGTTCGACGTGTACGAAGGAAAGAACTTGGAAGCTGGCAAGAAGAGCTATGCTGTAAGCTTCATGCTTCAGGATGAAAACGCTACACTGAACGACAAACAGATTGATAAGTTTATGCAGAAGCTGATTGGCAACTTGCAGAATAAGCTTGGAGCTGTGCTTCGATAATAAGTAAATTCATTAAAAAATAAATTTAAAATATCATCCAATGGGAAGAGCATTTGAATATAGAAAAGCTACGAAGCTGAAAAGATGGGGTCACATGGCAAAGACCTTTACACGTCTGGGTAAACAAATTGCAATTGCGGTAAAGGCCGGCGGTCCTGAACCGGAAAACAACCCGACTCTGCGTTCGGTAATCGCTACTTGTAAGCGTGAAAACATGCCGAAAGATAACATTGAACGTGCTATCAAGAACGCAATGGGTAAAGACCAGAGCGATTACAAAGGTATGACTTACGAAGGATACGGTCCTCACGGAATCGCCGTATTCGTAGATACATTGACTGATAATACCACTCGTACCGTAGCCGATGTACGTTCTGTGTTCAACAAGTTCGGAGGTAACTTGGGTACTACAGGTTCACTGGCCTTCTTGTTCGATCACAAGTGTGTGTTCACTTTCAAGAAGAAAGAAGGTATCGATATGGAAGAACTGATTCTGGACTTGATTGACTACAACGTAGAAGACGAATTCGATGAAGATCCGGAAGAAGGAACTATCACTATCTACGGTGATCCGAAGAGCTATGCGGCTATCCAGAAACATCTGGAAGAATGCGGCTTCGAAGATGTCGGTGGTGATTTCACTTACATCCCGAACGACTTGAAAGATGTGACTCCGGAGCAGCGTGAAACTATCGACAAGATGGTAGAACGTCTGGAAGAGTTCGACGATGTACAGACTGTATATACTAACATGAAACCGGAAGAAGACGCTGAATAAGCTTTTTCTTGAAAGATAATGACGGAACGGAGTATCCGGCCGGAATAATCCGGCAAGTGGTGCTCCGTTCTCTTTTTATGTTAACTCGACTAGCATATTGATGACAATGAAATATACTTATCGTACGATGGGAACATGCAGTTCTCAGATTGATTTTGAGGTAGAGGATGGCATACTGAAGGGCGTGCATTTTACCGGTGGTTGCAATGGAAACTTGAAAGGGATTTCAGCCTTGGTGGAAGGTATGAAAATAGATGAAGTGATTGCTCGTCTGGAAGGTATCCGTTGTGGCGGGAAGCCGACTTCTTGTCCCGACCAGCTCTGTAAGGCTTTGCGGGAAATCTAAGTGACTAAATGAGGGATATTGAAGCAAAGAGCACTTCTGAGAGATGAATGTTATGTCTCGGGAGTGCTCTTTTTATGTGAATGTTTGATATTAAAGCTACTCAGAAAGAGTGGAAAGCAGGAATACCAATAGCGCAGCCGCAATGGCTAGTGAAATGAAGGTAAAGACAGCCAGGAAAACGATTGTCTTGACAAATGTACGTATCCATCCCCGGCGGTATACCGTGTGCAGGGAAATGTAGGTGTACACGAACATACCTGTTACGAAGATAAGGAGAGTATACATCGGCATGTTTCCTTTAAACGATTCCATAAAAGTGTCACTTGTCAGCACGGGTACCAGCGGAATAGGAATCAGTATCAGAAACACGGTGTTCAGGTGAATGGCATGTACGAAATGCCACATGTAAGGAAACTTGGATTTCCGGAACATTCCTTGCAGAAGCCAGGCAAACAGAGGCAGAAGGAACATCATGTAGAGCGGAGTCCATTTGGACAAATCTCCCAAAAGATGGTTGAGAAAGGATTCCTGACGAAGTTGTTGTGCTTCATCGCTGTGGTCTTCTTTCCATTCGTATACGGGAGTTAGGGCGGTACCGGTCGAGTCTACCTGAAAGTGGCGTGCAGCTTGCAGGGATTCAGAGGTAATCTCCTCTTCCGCGATCAGGTTATCCAGGTACTCACCTTTTACTTTTTTGAGATTCAGAATGGTAGTCAGGTCTTTTTGCCGGAGAGTGGTTTCATGCAGGCAGGAGTCGGCCACGATCCGGGGCATTTGCACGTAGGAAAGAGAGAATCGGTCGTCCAGTTGTTGTACCTTGAACAATTCCTCGGCCTTTTCTACTCCTCTTTCCTGAAAAGCTTTCACTAACTCGGGGCCTTGGTATACATACATGCATGTATCGGGCAGGGTAGCAGACGATTTGAGTTGTGCTACGATTTCGTCGTTGATATTGAGGGAGCTTACCGCCTGCAATGCCTGATTGGCCTTGTCGGAAGCTATCATAAAGAAAAGGGTAAAGAAAACAACAGAGATACACATATAAAGCCGGAAAGGATGTACGTAGGAATTGATTTTTCCGGCATTGAATTCGTTGGTCAGGAATCCGGGACGGGTAAACATCAGCCACAAGGTTTGCCAGATTTTGCTATCAAACTGATAGACATTTTCAATGTATTGTCTGAGGTATTTCCAGAAAGGCTGGTAGATATCGAGGGCATATTGTCCGCAACAATGACAATACATTCCCTCCAGCTTGGTACCGCAATTCTTACAATAGGTGTACCCGGGTACAGTTTTTTTACGTATTCTCCGGAGGCGTTTCAACTCGATGAGGCGCATTACCCGGCGCTTTCGTTCTTTCAGTCTTTGCCGCATCTGGGCGAAAAGAGTCTTGTGGGTTTCTTCTTTGTGTGTGGTATTTTCCATGTCAGTAGAAATGTAATATAAATGATATTTTGACACAAAAGTACGTTTGCAAAATGAATTTAGCAAGTTTTTCTGAGGGGAATTGAAAATGCTTGGTATTCGGATTTAAGGAAATAAAAAAGTGATATTGTTTCTCTTGAAGCATGTATCACAGAAACAATATCACTCGGTGAATGAACAAACAAGAGGTATTTCACCCGCAAGTTTATCCAATCTTGCTTATCTTCTTTAATTTTTCTTCGTCAATGAGCTTGATTTTTCGTCCGTCAATAATAATCAGTTTTTCGGCGGCGAAATTAGACAAGGTTCGGATGGCATTGGATGTGGTCATGTTGGAGAGGTTGGCCAGGTCTTCTCTGGAGAGATAGATGCTCAGAGTACACTGGTCTTCTTCCACACCGTAGGTATCTTTCAGGAAAAGCAATGATTCTGCCAAACGTCCTCGAATGTGTTTCTGGGTCAGGTTGACTGTTCTTTCGTCGGAGATACCCAAGTCTTTCGACAACTGTTTGATGAAAAACATGGCAAGTTCCGTATTTTCCATAATCAGCTGCACGATGACGGGCATGGGAATCAGGCACATGGTACATGGCTCAAAGGCAGCAGCAGCGGTCACGAAATTTTCTTCGGCAAAATAGGCACGATAGGCAAAGTATTCTTTGTCCTTTATTACTCGGATAATCTGGCTGCGTCCCCCTACGCCGTCCTTGTAAATCTTTACCTTTCCGTTCAGCAGGCACATCAAATTCTCCGGCGTTTCACCTTCGCAATAAATCGTTTCGTTCTTTTTGTATTTCTGAATCGTAAAGTTCTGTGCCAGCAATTCGCGTTGTTGCTGTGTTAATGGTTGCCATAAATCTGGTATACTTTCGGCAATCTCAGCTTCTGTTAATTCCTTTTTTACCATAAAATGTTCCAAAACCATGTTATTAAGCACAAAGGTACGAAGAAAAATTGAAAATATTCTTTTTTTTCATCATAAAAATGGCCTCAGATAAGGGCTTTATTATATATTTGCTGTGAATATGCGAAAACTGAAAGGCTTATATGAGGCTTTGTGGGGCTTGCTGGCATTGTGCTTGCTGTGCTGTTTCCCACTGCGAGGGGTGGCGCGCGACAATGCTCCGTACCTTCCGAAAAAGCCTGTCGTGGCCGATTCTATTTTGGATTACATGTTTCATTCTGCATCTATTTATTTGCGTGAGGTGAAAGGATACAAGGGCGATTTGTATTTGAAAGGTCATCTGAAAGTACATAAGCAGAACCGGATTATCAAGTATGTGCCTTCCATGTTTCGTCTGGAAAAGGGTATAAATGATTATTTTCATGAGTCTATCAGTGAGCTGCAATATACGGCTCCTGCCATTTACGACCGGAAGGTCAGGGCAATATCTACGACTTTCCCCAGCACCAGAGGGCAGATATTCGACATTATGGACTACATGAAGTTCAATATTTATGCTCCTTCGCTGATGGGCAACAGGATACTTTCACCGCTGAACAGAAAGGCTCAGGTACATTATCATTATTTGCTTGAAAGGGTGGAGCACCGGTTGGGAGGAGAATTGTATTGCATTCGTGTCGTACCCCGTTACCGGAGCACGCAGTTGGTGGAAGGTTTTCTGTGGCTTTCATCAGCCGACTGGACTATCCGAAGAATGAATCTCAAGGGACGTTATGACCTGGTAAGGTTCCAACTGAGCATGCAGATGGGCGAGGAGGAAGATACGAAATATCTTCCTGTTTTACTGAATCTTGATTTGAACTTCAAGTTCCTGAAGAATCATCTGGAGATGAAGTATACGGGGTGGATGAAGTATTCATCGGTTGTTTATCGTAAGCCGGGGGAGGAATGGATTGTCAAGAAAACGAACGACCATAATCTTTCGAATTCTTATACTTTGTCGTGTGATACCAGTCGGCTCGTGGTGGAACGTGACTCGTTCAACCGCATCCGTCCGATTCCTTTGTCTGCTTATGAGGATTCGCTTTACCGTTCGGCGGATGAGCGGCGATTGAAACGGGAGGCCGATACGATAAAGGCAGAGCCTACAAAACTGAAGAAGAACATGGTGTTCTTGGGGCAGCTGGGGGATGCCTTGATTAGCAGCTATGACATTGACATCTCTAAAGTGGGAAGCATCAACTGCTCTCCGATTATCAATCCCTTATTAGTGAGTTATAGCCACCGGAACGGAATATCCTATCGGCAGGTATTTAAGTACAACAAGCTTTTCCATGATGGGCGTTTGCTACGTATTGTTCCTCAGATTGGTTATAACTTTACAAAGAAAGAGTTTTATGCCAAGGCGGATATGGAATATATCTACAATCCTCGGAAATTGGGCTCCATTGAAGTACATGGAGGAAATGGTAACCGAATTTACAGTAGTGTGGTACTCGACCAGCTGGAGCAGATTCCGGACAGTGCGTTTACCTTCGATGGACTTGAATTGGATTATTTTAAAGATGTATACGTAGATATATCGCATAACATTGAGTTGTGCAACGGACTAAAGTTAGGCACAGGTTTGGCTATGCATTGGCGTTATACTAAGAGTACGCCGGAAGTGGAAGCACGTGTACGTTCTAATTATAACAGTTTCGCTCCCCGTATTCGTCTGGAATGGACACCGGGCATGTATTATTATATGAACGGCAACCGAAAGATAAATGTCGGCTCTTTCTTTCCTACCTTTATGCTGGATTACGAACGGGGTATCAAAGTTTTAAAGAATTCCGGTACCTATGAACGAATCGAAGGTTCTGTGGAACAAATCATTCGTTTGAAGAATGTGCGTTCACTGGCTTATCATGTGGGAGCCGGTATGTTTACCAATCAATCGGATATGTACTTTGTGGATTATGCGCATTTTGCCAACTTGAATCTTCCCCAGGGTTGGAATGACGATATTGGAGGTACGTTCCAGATGCTGGACGGACGCTGGTACAATGCTTCCAGTCATTACATACGAGGTAATCTGACCTTTGAGGCACCTTTCATCCTCTTATATCCGGTCACCCGTTTGTTGTCGTTCGTACAGAAGGAACGTATTTATGCCGGCGTTCTTTTCATGCCCCACCTGAATCCTTATCTGGAATTCGGTTACGGCTTTGCTACCCACTTGTTTGATGTGGGTGTCTTTATCGGAAATGAAAAAGGTAAATTTACCTCCTTGGGATGTAAATTTACCTTCGAATTATTCAACAAATAAAAATAGTTGCATTATACTAACTCGTCCGAAGTATATCCTTGCGGAAGTGGACGACAGTTATATCCAGAAGCCATGATTTCACCGTAGGCTCCGGCAGAACGAAGTGCAATCAGGTCGCCACGGTGTACCTTGTTCAGGTCGATGGCTTTTCCGAATACATCCGATGATTCACAGATAGGACCTACTACATCGTATGCTTCTGCAGGTTCTTCCGAAGTGAGGTTCTCAATCTTGTGATAAGCCTGATACAAAGCCGGACGAATCAGGTCGGTCATTCCTCCGTCTACGATGGCAAACTGCTTGTTGGTACCTTGTTTCACGTAAATAACTTTAGTGATGAGGTTACCGCACTGACCTACCACTGAGCGTCCCAATTCAAAGTGAAGCGTTTGCTGCGGACGCAGGCGCAGGTGCTTGTGATAAGTAGCGAAATACTCTGCGAAGTCAGGAATCGGCTGGCGGTTGGGGTGTGCATAGTCAATACCTAAGCCACCTCCCACGTTGATATGTTCCACGATAATCTGACGGGCAAAAAGTTTCTCCTGTAATTCGTTTACACGGTTACAGAGTGCCACGAAGTCGCCCATATCCAGAATCTGTGAGCCGATGTGGAAGTGTAATCCTACGAACTTCACGTTTTTCATCTCCAGTGCCAGGTCAATCACACGATCCATGTCTTGTATACTGATACCGAATTTATTTTCTGCCAGTCCGGTAGTGATATTGGCATGCGTATGAGCACCTACATCCGGATTGATACGGAAAGCCACGCGGGCAATCTTGTTCTTTGCTGCAGCCAGTTCGTTGATGACTTCCAGTTCTGGAATAGACTCAACGTTAAAACAAAAAATGTCATAATCCAGTCCCAGATTGATTTCCTTGTCTGTTTTTCCTACTCCAGCATATACAATCTTGCTAGCAGGGAATCCGGCCTTGATGGCAGCTTTGATTTCGCCGCCGCTTACGCAGTCAGCTCCCAGTCCGCTTTCACGAATGATGCCTAATATTTTAGGGTTGGCATTAGCTTTCACCGCATAGTGCACACAGAATTTATTGTATTTTCCTGCTTCCTCCTTGATTTTATTTAAGGTTTCACGAAGCAGATTTGTGTCATAATAATAAAATGGCGTTTCCAGTTTTCGGAACTGCTCTATTGGAAAATTAGCTTTCATAAAATGGGTTTAGTTGTGATTGTTGTTATATTAGAAGAATAAAAAAGGCGGTGATGCGGTTTTTACTGACCGTATCCTCCGCCTTTAGCTTTTATAAAAGGTTGCTTTTATTTCTCTTTACCGTTGAAAAGCACGTTGCTCAATGACTGCAACGCCTGCTTCTTATCTGATTCACGAATCAGGAAAGAGATGTTGTAGTTACTTCCACCGAATGAAATCATACGTACCGGAATTTCACGCATTGCATCCAGTGCCTTTGCTTCGAAACCTACGTTTTCCCATTCCAGGTCGCCCACTACACAGACGATACACATGTCATGGTCTACCGTTACTGTACCGTACTTCTTCAGGTCGTTTACGATTTCGTTCAGGTGTTTTGTGTTGTCAATCGACATAGATACACCCACTTCTGAAGTACATACCATATCAATCGGAGTCTGGTAGCTTTCAAAGATTTCAAATACCTTGCGGAGGAAACCGTGAGCCAGCAGCATACGGCTTGACTTAATCTTGATAGCGGTGATGTTGTCTTTGGCAGCTACCGCCTTGATTTTGCCTTTTTCCGTATCGTTAGAAATCAGTGTGCCCGGAGCAGTCGGTTCCATGGTGTTCAGCAAACGTACCGGAATGTTGGCATATTTAGCCGGCTGGATACAAGTCGGGTGCAGAATCTTTGCACCGAAGTAGGCCAGTTCAGCTGCTTCTTCAAAGTGAAGCTGACGTACCGGAGAAGTCTTGTCTACTACGCGCGGGTCATTGTCGTGCATACCGTCGATGTCTGTCCAGATCTGGATTTCAGAAGCATTGATGGCAGCTCCAATCAGAGAAGCCGTATAGTCACTTCCTCCACGCTGCAGGTTGTCGATTTCACCGTATGCGTTGCGGCAGATGAATCCCTGAGTGATATAGATTTCATAACCCGGGTTTGCTTCCAGTTGTGCCGACAGTTTTTCGCGGATATAAGTCAGGTCCGGTTCACTGTTCTTGTCAGTGCGCATGTATTCCAGTGCCGGAATCAATGTCGCGTTTACGCCCTGCTCGCACAAGTAGTTAGTCACCATGTTGGTAGAGATGATTTCTCCCTGAGCTAGGATGACTTTTTCTTCAAATAAAGTAAATATGTCTTTCGTATAAGAACGAATGTAATCGAATACAGATTTTACGAAATCCAGTGTTTTCTGTTTATATTCTTCGGTAGAATACAACTCATCAATGTGCTGTTTATATTTCGCTTCCAGTCTATTGATGATTTCATTTGCACCTTCTGGATTTTTCTTGTACAGATAATCCGAAATTTCAACTAATGTGTTAGTCGTACCTGACATGGCAGACAGGACTACAATTTTCTGTTCGCCGTCAGTGATTAATTTGGCCACATCCTTCATTCTTTGTGCAGAACCCACAGATGTACCTCCAAACTTTAAAACTTTCATTTTACGTTTCGAATTTTAAATGTTCTATAATTAATTAATTTCGGGAGCAAATGTAATAATAAAAACCCTATTTTGGGGTCATTTGGGCAAAAATCCTTTTACTCCTTTGTCTTTTTTATGAATTTGTCGTTTCCGTGAGACGGTGATGTTCGCATTTGTACACTTTTCCGGAATATTCCGAAAGCAAGTTGAGGTTGTGCGTGGTCATCAGAATGGCTGAGCCCTGACGGCAGATGTCCTGCAATAATTCCACGATGCGCCGTCCGGTTTCCACGTCCAGATTGCCGGTCGGTTCATCGGCCAGGATAATTTCCGGTTTGTTCAGTATGGCCCGGGCGATGACGATACGCTGCTGTTCTCCACCGGAAAGTTCGTTAGGCATTTTGTACCCCTTGTTTTCCATGCCAACCTGCTGGAGCACTTCTTCAATTCGCCGTTCTATTTCGGTACGGTTTTTCCAGCCGGTAGCTTTAAGCACGAATTTCAGGTTTTCGTGCACGGTACGGTCGGTCAGTAGCTGGAAATCCTGAAACACGATGCCGAGTTTCCGGCGCAGGGTAGGGAAGTCCTTCCGTTTCAGGGTGCGCATGGCATTTCCCAGCACCCATGCTTCTCCGGCATCAATCTCCACCTCACCGTAGATGGTTTTCAGGAGAGTAGACTTTCCGCTGCCCACCTTCCCGATGAGATAGACAAATTCGCCTTTCCGGAGTTCCAGGTTTACGTCAGAAAGAATCTCCTGTCCTTGCAAGCTCACGTTTACGTGCTGGTAAGAAATGAGTGGTTGTTCTTCCATATATAGTGATTAGTGTTTTTTCCAGGTGGCGCTGTGACGCTCTTTCAATTCACGGGCTAAGTCTTCAATGCGGTAGCCTTTGTACGTAAGCAGCACAATCAAGTGGTAAAGCAGGTCGGCTCCTTCGTAAATCAGGCGTTCGTCGGTTCCATTGCAGGCTTCGAGGATGGTTTCTACAGCTTCTTCACCTACCTTTTGTGCCATCTTGTTGACTCCTGAATTGAACAGGCTGGTGGTGTACGATTTCTCCGGCATTTCCTGACGGCGACGGTCGATGAAATCCTGTAACTCTTTCAGGAACATGATGTCCTGCTCGTTTTTGTCTCCCCAGCAAGTATCTGTGCCCTTGTGGCAGACAGGGCCTTCCGGATGTACCATGATGAGCAGTGTGTCGTTGTCACAGTCAGCCTTTACCGAAACCACGTGCAGAAAGTTTCCGCTTTCTTCTCCTTTGGTCCACAGACGGTTTTTGGTACGGCTGAAGAAAGTCACCTTACCCGTTTCCATGGTTTTCTCGTAGGCTTCCTTGTTCATGAATCCCAGCATCAATACTTTTTGCGTATAGTTATCTTGGATAATGGCCGGAATCAAGCCATTCATTTTTTCAAAATCCAGTTCCATAATCTTACTTTATATAATATAGTTAGTTTAAACAGTTATCTGCGCACGGCGATACCTTCTTTGCAAAGGTAATCTTTTAATTCGGGAATTGGAATTTCACCGAAGTGAAAAACACTGGCTGCCAGGGCGGCATTAGCTTTTCCTAACGTAAATGCGTCACGGAAATCCTCTTTCTTGCCAGCTCCTCCGGAAGCAATGACCGGAATGGTAAGCCGGTCGGCCAGTTCGGCCAGTGCTTCGTTGGCATATCCTTCCTTTACCCCGTCGTGGTCCATGCTGGTAAACAAGATTTCCCCGGCTCCGCGGCTGTTGGCTTCTTCCGCCCATTCCATAAGGAAACGGTCGGTCTCCAGCCTTCCTCCGTTGAGGTAACATTTCCAGCCTTGCGGGGTTTGTCGGGCATCAATGGCCACCACACATACCTGCGAACCGAAATGGCGGGCGATGTCATCGATGAGCTGCGGGTTCCGGATGGCCGAAGAGTTGATAGACACCTTGTCGGCTCCGGCATTTAGCAGACGTTCCACATCGCTCAGTTCATGAATACCTCCTCCCACGGTGAAAGGAATGTTGATTTCCGCAGAAATGCGTTTCACCAGCTCCGTAAACGTTTTCCGTCCTTCGTGGCTGGCAGTGATGTCCAAATAAACCAGTTCGTCGGCTCCTTGTTCACTGTAAGCCTTTCCGAGTTCTACCGGGTCGCCCGCTTGTCGCAGATTGACGAAGTTGGTACCTTTCACCGTTTGTCCGTCTTTGATATCAAGACAGGGTATGATTCTTTTTGCTAACATAATCAGTTTCTTGAGTTAAGAGTTAAGGAAGAAAAGCTTTCAAGTCCTGCAGGGTGATACGCCCTTCATAGAAAGCCTTGCCGAATACCACTGCCGGAATACCTGCTTCGTTCAGTGCTTCAATGTCCTTCATTCCGCTGATGCCTCCGCTGGCTATCAGATGCAGGTCGGGGTGCGCCTCCATGATTTGCTTGTATAGCTCCAAAGACGGCCCGTTGAGCATCCCGTCGCGAGAGATGTCCGTGCAGAGTACCTTTGCGACACCTTTCTTTATATAGTCATCCAAGAACGGCATCAGCTCCAGACGGCTGCACTCCAGCCATCCGTTGACGGCTATTTTCCCGTCTTTGGCATCCGCTCCTAAAATAATCCGTTCACTGCCATATACCTTCATCCATCGGTTGAACGTATCCGGCTCCTTTACGGCGATGCTGCCCAGCGTTACCATCTGCGCTCCGCTTTCGAAGGCAATGTGCAAGTCTTCATCGCTTTTGATGCCTCCGCCAAAGTCAATGACCAGCGAAGTCTGTCCGGCCAGTGCTTCCAGTATCTTATAGTTTACCACATGCTTGGAAGCCGCTCCGTCCAGGTCGACCACATGCAGGCGATGGATGCCATGCGCTTCAAACATCTTGGCCACTTCCACTGGATTCTCGTTGTAAACCTTTTTCGACTGATAGTCGCCCTGAGAAAGTCGTACACACTTCCCGTCGATGACATCGATGGCTGGTATAAGTTCTATCATATTTTATATAATGTTTCGTGATTAGAGATTCAAAAAGTTGCGCAGGATACATTCTCCCACCTTTCCGCTTTTTTCCGGATGAAACTGGGTGGCATAGAAGTTATCCTTGTGCAAGGCCGCACTGAAAGGAGTGATATAGTCGGTTGTGGCCGCTGTAAATTCGTTGACCGGCACATAGAAACTATGCACGAAATACACGAACTCTTCTTCTTTCATACCTTGAAAGAGCGGGCTGCGGAGATGTGACAATGTATTCCATCCCATATGAGGAACTTTCTCTTCAGGATTGGTCGACTGGAATCGCTTGACTTCCGCATCGAAGATTCCCAGACAGTCCGCATCACCTTCTTCCGAATGTCGGCAGAGCAACTGCATCCCCAGGCAAATACCTAATACTGGTTGTTTGAGCTCTTTGATGAGAAGGTCCATGTGGCAAGCTTTCAGGTAATCCATGGTGGTACGTGCTTCGCCCACTCCCGGGAAAATCACCTTGTCGGCACTGAGCAGTGTCTCCTTGTCGTTAGTGATGACAGGTTCCACACTCAGTCGCTTCAGTGCACAATCCACCGAAAAGAGGTTGCCTGCATTGTATTTTATGATTGCAATTTTCATTCAGTGCTGTTTTTTTTGTAGAAAAAAATAGTTTTTGCAAAAGTAACGAATTATAAACAATCTCCTAATAAAAGCGACAAAAAGTTTGTCTGTGATGGTGTTTTCTGACAAGGTTTTTGTAAGAACCTCCTATGTGTGGCTTTCTAAAAAATGAGGCGTAAAACTTTTTTGAATATTTTTTCGGAAAGCTATTGCAGATTCAAAAAAAAGCACTACCTTTGCATCGCAATCGAGAGAGATGGCAACGAAAAAACTTAATGGTGCGTTAGTTCAGTTGGTTAGAATACATGCCTGTCACGCATGGGGTCACGGGTTCGAGTCCCGTACGCACCGCTTAAAAGTCCTTGATTCTGAATGAATCAAGGACTTTTTTTATGCTTTTCCTGTTTCAGGTACTCCCTGGCAGCAGCTATAAGAGTATATTCTGCATCGAAACAAGGAAACCTATATACGGTTTTCTGCGGTTTCTTCTGCTTGTTCTACGTTTCCTGCACCGGAACCTTACGTTTTTCATGTGGGAAACGTAGGTTTCCGCATAGAGAGCCGTACGTTTCACGGTCGGGAAACGTAAAAAGCGCTTTTCCATGTTTCTTTTATTTCATAGTCCTTTTTAGGTTATCTATTTTGATGTTAGAAATCCTCTTGTGGTAAGTTCTTCTTTTCCCATCCTGCACTGAATACCCCATCTTGCGAACGTAAACGGGATACAAGCAGGTCCAATAAAACCTTGTGTTCTCCTTGCATTTCCATATCGCAATAAACAATTGCTTTTTTGCCACTTGTTTTGTGGAATAAAGCATTTAATTTTACGTTGCGGTCAAAAGACAAGACATTCATGATTATTTGTTGTATTTTATTGGACAGATTTTGCTCGCACTCCACATGGACTGTATATTGAAAAAGTCCTGATTCTTTTTTCTCAATCCATGTGCATAAAGGCCGGAATAGGCAATGTGTGATTAATACACAGGCCACTAAAACTGCTGCTTCTGCATATAGACCGACTCCAGATAATGTGCCGCATGCAGCAGAGCACCAGATAGTAGCTGCTGTGTTCAGCCCTCTGACATTAAACCCGTCTTTCAGGATGAGGCCTCCTCCTATAAAGCCTATCCCTGAAACAATTTGTGCTGCCACTCTTGACGGATCTCCATTACCTATCGTCATGTCACATGAGAGTACGGTAAAGGCTGCAGCTCCTACTGAAACAAGGATGTTAGTCCGCAACCCGGCATTACGTTGCCTGTACTGCCGTTCAATACCAATTAATGTGCCCATTACGAAAGCACACCCCATTCTTGCCAAGTAATCGTAAAATAACATCATATTTTTTTCTGGCAAAGGTATTGCGGGAATGGGGGAAGGTGGTATTAGAATATTGTTAGAGTTGTATTAAAAATGCGTTAGAATGGCTTTTAATGCAGTCCATATAAAAATATTTCCGATTTGGAGATCGTATTTATAAACTTATCTCCCATGTGTACTTTTCTTCTTTCAGTAGGTTGGAAGAGCAGAAATAATCATCTGTTATTTTACAAACCTGTTCAAGTGAGATTTCTGTATTTTTATGAGGTCCGATAAGATGGAATACTTGTCTGTTCTTGTCAAATAAGAATATTTGGAAGATTCTGATATTCGTTCTAATGATTTGTAAAGTATGTTTGTTAGCCTTATTGGTTATAAACATACATATTTTTGCCGGATAATATTCGGATGAAAGAATTTCCTTTGCTTGTTCTGTTGTGGCATTGCTGATTACTACATTTTTTGTTTCTCCCATTGAAATGGAAAAACCTTTTGGCCTGTTTTGCCATAACCAGCAGAGTGTACATAACAGCATGCCGCAGGCAATTAATAAAACTCCATAACCATTAAGTGTACCTTCCAGTTTATTACCATAACGGCCGCCCCATACTATTCCATGACTACTACCTTGAGTCATTAGCAGATAGATTGCGATGCCGAACATGATGATTGTAAAGATTATTAATAAATAGGAATAGGTTCTTTTTGATTCGTTACTTTGAAACATATAATGAAATTTGTTTATATCTGATAATTATTATTGTAGATATATTTCTATTTTTATCTGTAATAGGAAATCGTTATCTTTTTACTGATTATAATATGTATAGGTACATTATTCTTTTTTTCTTCCAGAGGGCAGTCAAGATGTCTTGTTTTTGATTTTTAGATGCTCAATATTTGGCAGAACCGTCAAAGGTTCTATTTTCTGAGAATAGGAATCGGATATAAATATTCATATTGTTGGTACAGATGAATTAATGTGGAGTAACTTTGATGAACTATACTAATAACCAAAGATACTGAAATTTATTTGTAGGGCCATGATATTATATTGGGGAATTATATGCTTATGCTAAATAACATCTTTGTAAGAGTTCTATATTCTTATACAATGTTATGTGAGGTGTTGGAATAATGACACCTGTCAATGATGGTAAAAATGTATCTGATAACACAATATGCAAGTTTTGGTTTTTCCTTACTTTTTTATAAATTGCATATTATCTGGATTTTGTGATGAACAGATGTTTTTTTAAGTATGGCTTGCTTGTAGTAATTTAGATTTTAGGTGAAAAATGAATGCCAGAAGATTTTCTTGCTTCATTGTAACTCATTCATTATGAAATAAACGGATAAACTGTGAGATTCTGAATAAATTAAGTCAAGAGATTATGGGTGCAGAAATAAAGATTTATCAAAGTTTGTGGAAAAACTTGCTGTTGGTTATATGTTGTGTGATTTTTGCTATAGGAGCAATTTTTATTATTGCAGACGATAGTTGTAAAATCATGACCAAAGTTTGTGGAGGCTGGTTAGGTGTTATATTTTTTGGAGGTGGAGGGCTGTTTATATGCGTCACTACTTTTTATAATTCTATAAGACATATCCCATATTTAATCCTATATAAAGATAGAGTTGAGATATATGTACAATTTAAGGGTACCTATAAGGTTGTTAAGTTTGAAGACGTGAAATTTTTTCGGTTGATAAAGATGCATCATGTAAAATACATAGCTATTGAATATAAGACAAAATATATTTCACAAAAAATGGAATCTCCAGAAACGTCTAATTTTATAAAAAAACTTATGGTCTTTAATTTGCAATTGATAGGATCCATTGAAGCCATTCTTGTGTCCAATTTAACAATGAGAGGAAATGAGATTTGTGATATGCTAAATGAACGTATAAAAAATGAATCCAGATTATTTTGAAGTCAGACTAAATAGGTTGTTGATTTTCTGCTGAATATTGAAATGAAAGCATAATGGTTGTAAAGCCATGAAGTCTTACATTGATACAGTTGATGATATAAAGGTTACTGCAATAACAGGTTTAACCAACTCTAATGGTATCAATTGAGGCTGGCTCAAAATAAGTTTGAAGTTTATTTGAGCCAGCCTCTTCAAATTGGATTTGCGTTTATTCAATCATTTTCTTCAAAGTATTTTTCATGACTTCATGGTCGCGGAAGTCGTTGCGGAGCTGATAGTGTCCAGACTTGTCTACCAGCACATACGAAGGAATACCGTCAATTTTGAACTGTTCGCAAAGGTACTTCCATTGCTCGTTGTTCAGGCGGAAATGTTTTCCTTTGATGTTTGGAATCGCCTGTTTGTAAGTGACGAGAGGAGACGTTTCGTTGGCCAGGTAAATCCATACCAGGTTGTCGCTCTTCAGTTCCTGTTCCTTCAGCGGTTCGTTGGCACGGATAGACATGCGGCAAGGTCCGCACCAGGTGTTCCAGAAATCTACCAGGATGACTTTTCCCTTGTAGGGCGCGATGAGGGCTTCGAAGAGCTTGTCCGGGGTTACTTCGGGTGTCTTTTCGATGATGGCTTTTCCTTCTACCTCCTTGAGAGCAATCTGCGCGTTTTCCAGCATTTTCAGAATCGCATCCCGGTAGAACGGGTTGTGTACGCTTTCAAGTATTTTCCGGTCGGTTTCGGTCAGTGAGATATTCGCGGCTTTTTGTACTAAGGGTAAAACCCGTTGCAGGTCTTCGGCAAAGGTGCCTTTTAGTTTTGCTTCTTCAGGCCAGTCGATGAGTGGATTGGAGATGCTGCGGGCATAGGACATGATATTTTCTCCCATTAGCAGTTGCTCGTCGGCAATAGGGAAGAGTTTGCACAATGCGGCACGGTTTTCGGCTGTCAGCGAGTCTATTTTAATGTCCAGCGGTTTGTTGCGGTCCCATTGGTTATGTACCATCCGGTAATTATATGTACGAAGAGCGTCGCCTTGGGCCATAGCTTCCACAGCTTCCTGTTTCAATTTTAGCAGGGCTAGTTCTTTTCCTACAGATGGCAGGTCGCTTTGTGCGATACTGTCGGAAAGTGACTGGTAAAGTTGGACGACATGCTGGGTATATTCGGCGGCCGTCATCTTGTAGTCTGCGGATTCCTTTGAAAAAAGATTCATACTGTAAGGTTTATCCGGATACAATGCGGAAGAGGTCAGACCTGCGTATGTGCCTGTGGCATAGCATCTTGTTGCGCTTTTGAAAGGAGGAAGCTGTTTTTTCTGAGTCCGGCGGTCCATGAGCATCTGTCCGCTTTGGTGCATGTCAATATACAAATCAATTTTTTCACCTGGAGCCAGCCAGACCCTGTTTACTCCTATTCCTGCGAGAATAAAAGCTTGTGCGGATCCATACTGCCAGAACTTAAATTCAGCCTCTCCCGTATTGGGATTGATGGGAGCGGTGAAAGATTGCTGACCGTTTAGCAGGGTATTGACATAGAGATTGACTTCCTTTGCCTGTTCCTTCCGGTAGCCTGAAAGATGGACGTGTACCACGGTTTCACCCATTTTGAACAAGGGAGCAGGAAGGGAAGAAGGTACGGCTTCAGTCGCACGGATGGCTTCGGCTGGGATGTCAGACGGCACGGTGGCTTCCGTTTTTCCCGTCAGGTCGATACCGAACAGTTTGAAACATTCGTTGCAGTCGGATTCAATGAAGTCGAACGAGCGTGTATCGCGGGGGAGGGGTTCAAAGCTCAGCCGGAAGGAGGCTTCTCCTGTTTCGGGCATCCAGAAAAGAGAATCGGCTTCAATGCCTTGTGTGCTTTTCAAAGCATATTTCTTGCCGTCGGCTTGCAGGTAAGATTCAGAACTGATTTTAATCCAGTAGTGTGGGCGGAAATAAGCGTCCGTATAAAGCACCGTAGCCGTGTCGCTCAGTTCCACTTTCGAAATATCGAGTGTCATGGTGTTGGCTGACTCGATGAAGGGGTTTTCTACGCTTCTAGGGACAGGTGTGTTTGCGGTGGTGCCCAGCCATGCTGTGGCGGCCAATGCCAGTAGGGACATTTTATTTTTCATGTGGATTCAGGTTTAATTGTTTGCGTGAATATAAGGAAAGGCGGATGAAAGACAAAATATGTGTCTGTTTTTTATGTTTTTTAGGAATCGTTTCCGCAGCCGTCTTGAAATGCGGCAGCCCTGTTTGCGTGGAACTGTATTCTTTTGAAGAGCGGCTCATACTGTACGGCAAAATCTCTCAAAAAGAAGAATGGAAAATTCAGTGCAGATTTGCTGAAAATCGAATAACTCTCTATCTTTAGAGGAAAGCATTAAATGCTTGTCGATAATATATAAAATAAAAATGATGGAAGCAGAGATAAAAATATACCAAAGTTGCTGGAAAAACCTGTGGCTGATACTAGGCTGCATGCTTTTTACGGTAGGTGGAATCTATATGATAACTGACGAGTCTTGCCGATTGGTGAATAAAATCATAGGGGGCTGGTTGGGTGTGATATTTTTTGGAGGAGGCGGATTGTGGTTGGCTGTCACCACTCTTTACAATGCCGTCAAGCGCATACCGTATTTAGTCATTTATGAAGACAGGGTGGAGCAATATGTGCAATGGAAAGCAGCGCGTTACACCATTTATTTTGCAGATGTACAGAGGTTCCGACTGATAAAAATAAGTAGTTCCAAGCAAATAGCCATTGACTACAAACGCACACATTTTTTGAAGAAGATGAAATCCAAAACCACTTCCGGCATAGTCAAAAAACTGATGACCTTTAATTTCTTGGTCTCAGGAGCCATTGAAAGTATTTATGTCTCTAATCTGAGCATGAAGGGAGAGGACATTTGTCGCCTATTGAATGAGTACCTGAAAAGACAGGACGAATCCGAAGAGAAACCATCCTGAATATACAGTGTGGAAACAGGATGTCGGTCATAAAAAATAGATGCACAGCTTGCTGCGCATCTACTGTCATTCCAATCTTCAATTTTCTTCATAAACTCCTTCCCGCGGCAGAGGCTTGTCGAGGTTGGCTACACCTAAGGCGGTGATGGCAGTGACGGTTGCTGTATGCTCCAGGTATTCCGGGATGTTCTTGGTGAACAAATCACGTTCCGTATGCCAGATTTCCCCATAATTGAAATTATATCCTTTGACATCTTTTGTGGTAAATCCGTATGTCGGGACACCATACGTGGCAAACACTTCCGAGTCGGTACCACCCGCTACCTTCGGTTGTTTACGAGGCGGACGCACGGTCACTTTAAACGGAATGTCTGCCCGAATCTTCTGGATGGGTTGGGTTATCTTGACGAAATCATTATACATCGCTTGCGAGACAGCTATTCCGACGGGAGGTTCCGGCCCACCGTCACGGTTGAATACATTGACAATCTTCGGCAACTCCTGCTGATGTTTCTTGCAATAAGCTTTCGAACCTAACAGGCCGAACTCTTCCCCGGCAAAGGCGATGAAGAGGATGGTTCTCTTGGGTTTGGCTCCCGACAATTCCAGCATGCGGGCAGCTTCCATCATGGGAGCAATCCCTGTGCCACAGTCGATGCCGCCTGTACCCGTATCAAAGGCATCTAAGTGTCCGCAGACGATGACTTGCTCGTCCGGGTACTTGCTACCCCGTATCGATGCCACTACGTTGTGGTATTTAATTGGTCCGAGTTTGAAATGATTGCGGATATCGAACTCCAGCAGAAAGTCTTCCCGCCGTTCTTTTACCATCTGAGTAATGATGTCGAACTGATGCCGGTCGAGCTTGATATCAGGTACTTCCGGCAGGTTGTCGAACGTCATGCTGTCAATCATCTTCCGGTCATAGAGCGCGCGGATAGGTACCTCTGATGACTGGATGAATCCTAAGGCACCGGCTTCAACCATCTCATGGTAGTAAAGTGCCGGGAATTCCTTATAAGGAATCATCTTGTTGTTTTCACCTTTCTCCCAGTTCCTTTTTCGGAGTTCGGCATTCTTCTGGTCGATTTCCTTATTCTCTTGTTTGATAGCCTGGCGGATAGAATCAGCCTGTGCCGTCCGGTCGATGGGCCAGCCGTTGTTTGTGCCGGAAATCAGTACCCAGGCTCCTTTTAATTTGAGTTTGATGCGTTCGAATTCCTGGTCGGTACGGGGCTCCATCAAAACGTGGCCGCGCTGTACCCCTTTCGTTCCGGAAGTATACGAAGGAGTAGCGAAATGGAGGGTCATTCCATGGTCGTGGCTCAACAGCTTTCCAAACCAAGGCCCGCGGTTAAAACCGACAGAGAGTTCGCCGGCCTCTTCCAGCTGAGCATCCAGTCCCCACTTTTTGTATTCGTGTACCATCCATTCGGCCGCATTCTCATACGCATCCGACCCGATGGGGCGTCCGCCAAAACGGTTGGTTAGTATATCCAGCTGGTGTGTGGCCTGATTATCCTGGTGTCCGATTTCAATAATCTTCTCAACGACGGCTTTCTGAGCAAAGAAAGGCTGTATCCATAATGACAAAAATGCAGTGCAGCAAAATAGTAGTTTTTTCATGTGTCAAAGAATTGAATGTTTTTGGTTGCAAAAGAAACGATAAAGCGGGTAAAATCAAAATAAAGAGTAAGCTTTTCTTTAAAGAATCTTTATAGCTTCGGTATTTCCGGTTCTGTAAATACAGCGTTGTGTGTTTTTCGGTTGCCATCGGGTAAATAGAAAAAGTCCCGTAAAACGTTGATTTTACGGGACTTTTCTTTAATTTCTTAGGTTTCAGCGGAGAGACTGAATTATAATTTTTTTGTTTTCTAAATCATTATGAATCAATATTTTAATTCGGCTCAATTTTTCAAGTGTAACGATTTAGTAACTGAAAACTGTCTTTTGTGTCACTCATAGACTTTCACTTGTCCAAACTTCATCATTACATTACAATGTTAACATTTTATTTTCTCATAGCAATAAGGATAAAGGATATAATTGAACTTTTGCATAAAAAACAAAGCTATCTCTAATAGATAAATATTAATGTTATTAGTCCCGATTTAAAGTAGAATCTAAACGAATCGTACTCAATCGGGACTATTTGTATTATAAGCTTTTATTAATGCCCACAATAAATGAATTACACACAAGCAATTATAGCTTTCGGATCAACATCCTGATAATGAACTTTCAAATTATGGAGAGCTATAACTAAATATTCTATGATATTTTTAGGATTATCTTGTTTTCTGTCATTCAAATCAAGTTCTTCTGTATGCGGTTGTGAGGAACAAAGTAATATTATTTGTTTATCTGATAATTTACATCCTCGGACGGGTGGTCCCGCCCCTTGGCGCTGGCCGTTCCCCGACCGATGAGTTTTCTAATAGGAAATAATGCGTGACACAGTTTATTTTACACTACCTAACACATCAAGGTGATCCCAAAACGATTGCTTGTCATTATCTATTATTATTTCTTTTTTCCGTGTTAGTAGAAACCTCTTCCGACCCATTTACATCTTTCTCAATATTATTCATTCCGTCTTTGAATGAACGTACACCTTTCCCAAGACCCTTCATCAGTTCCGGTATTTTCTTGCCTCCGAAAAATAACAGAACGACCAAGACTATTAGAATAATCTCCTGTGTTCCTATTCCAAACATAAATAATTGTATTTTAAGATTAAAGATTTTATTTGATACATTCTATCCAAACACGAAGTCCGTCTTTGTCAGTCCTGTTCAAGAGTTTTCCTTCTTTCCAGTCCAATTCAGGATAAGTTCTTTTAAGTATCTTTACACTATTGGCTATACTGCTGCCTCCGGAAGTCGCGAATGGTATCAGCATCTTACCTTTCAGCACATGGCTTTCTATAAATGTATTGATGATACGTGGCGACAAATTCCACCAAATCGGATAACCGAGAAAAATTATATCATACTTCTGAATATTGTCCATTTTGCTTTTCAAAGCAGGACGAGATTGTGGATTATTCATTTCCACAGAACTGCGTGATTTTTTATTATTCCAGTCAAGGTCAGCATTTGTATAACTCTTTGATGGAACAATCTTATATAATTCGCCATTTGTAATTTCTGCAATATTTTTAGCAACATTTTCTGTCGTACCTGTTACTGAAAAATACGCAACCAAAATTTTAGATGTTTTCATATTAACTTCCTTATTCTTTTGTGCTTGAACAGTCCAAGTAGAACATGCTATAAAAAATGCAACCAGTGATAATATAACTCGATTATTCATACTACTATTATTGGTTATTTTCAAATATAAAATTCATACGGTTGTCCAATTCGTTGAACACACTTAAATCAGAAGTTATCTGTCCTATTGGAATAACACGCATAGTCAGTTGTCCCATGTCCGGATTTTCTGCCTGCCCATAAAAAATAGCAATTGTATTGTTAGACGGGCAATAAGTAATATCGCCATTCTTAAATTCTAATTGTCCCTCTTCTGTATTGGTCGGACGTAAGGGCATAGAGCCATAAAACTCTCGCTGTGCATATCTTCCAAGTGTTACTTCAAGAGGAAACATGCCGCGTATTTCTTTGGCAAGTGGAGTATTTCTCCATGTGGCTGAAAACAGGTGATCGCCAGCCTTAACCGTAACATTTCCATCGACAGACATATCCCAGTCAATCCCTAAACCTGTCAACCATTGCTGGACTTTAGATTCAGCATTAGGTACGTCAGATGCTTCTACTGCAAATCCGTCCAAAACCTTCGCTCCGGCAGCGGCTTCAGCTACAGAACGGAATGTACCGGCTGCCCCATAGCCGTCATGCGTACAAAATGGTATTACCGTTTTTCCTTCAAAATTATAATCTGAAAGGAAAGAAGCTACAGGTCTGGGAATGTCCATAGCCCAATTGGGATAGCCAATAAAAATAATATCGTATTGTTCTTCCATGTCCTCTATTTCATCGGCGAGTTCCGGTAAAGCACCGGCAGACTGTTCCCTGTGATTTTGATCACGTACCTCATTAAAATCCGTTGGATAAACTGAAGATGTACGGATAAGATGAATGTCGCCTTTTGTAACGGATTGAATATATCGGGCTATCTGTTCTGTAGTTCCTACTCGTTCACCATTGTTTATGATAATACTTGCTCCTGTAGAAGCGTCCACATTATCAGGATAATTTGTATTACCCCAGCGACTGAAGTATGCAATCAGAGTTTTCCCGTTTCCCGGAGTTTCAGGTTCTTGATTATTATTGTCTTCATTGCTACCCGAATCATTGGAATTTTCGGTTTGAGGTTCATTTTCATCTTTACTGCAACCTGCAAAAGTGAAAGCTGGCAATAGTAACATACATAGTATAAACAATTTTTTCATATAAATCACTTTATTGTTTTACATATCCGATGGATTCCAGCCATTCCGTAATCATTGAATGACAGTTTGAAGTTTGAGAAGAACGTATCCAGAGGCTCGGTGAAAGGAAATTGCCGTCAGGGATAAGCCTTTTAGCATCTGATTCCACTTCGCTAATTCCACTACTTGCACTTGACACTACTAACCCAATATTCTTTCCGGCCATATCACGGCCATAATGGAACAAAAAAGTCTGTAACGGTGCTGCCATATTGCTCCACCAAAGAGGTGCACCTATGAAAATCGTACTGTATTCATCAAAGTTCACTTCCACAGGGTCAATGGCAGGATAGGAAGATGCCTCGTTAGGATTTTCGCGTATGGCTGCAATCAAAGCACTGCCAATCGCATAATTATCTGCAGCGTAATCAATACCCTTCTCTGCCGGTTCCACCCTTATAATATCCGCATCAATTTGTGACTGCAAGTCGGTCATGATGGTATGGGTATTGTTTGTAAAACTGTAATAGACAATCAAGGTCTTTCCTGCCAAAGACGGATTATCTGAATCTTGAGTTCCTTCATTATCATCACCATCTTCATTATTGTCCCCATCACTCGGATTTTCAGTTTGCGGGTCATCTGGAACTGGATTATCTTCGTCACAAGAAGTAAATCCTAATGTCAGTCCTGCTATCAGCAGGAAATAAAAAATTTTCTTCATATCTCAATTACTTTTAATGTTATATGTTTATCAGTCAAATTTTGCTTGTAGCAATATTACTTTCAAATTAGAACCACAATGCAAAAATAGGAAGGAAAAGAAATAAACACTTTGTTTACAAGTTCAGTTTACTTTGCTAAAAAGTTCATATTAAAATTTCTTCCAAATAATTTTATCTGTAGTTTGCGGTTTCAGTAAATCGTAGATGTTCAGTCGGCACTTTCCTATGAAATCAAAAAGAATGGCAGCATATTGTTTGTTAATATTCAGCAATAAATATGCCCCTTCCAAGCGTTTTAACTGTAATATCCTGTCTGAAATTTCTTCTTCGCTTTTTATATATGGAATCAATGACTGAAAAAGACTTTCTATTTCCGGACGTAGAGGAAGCAGATGCAGTACAGATAATGCATCCGAATGTGTGTCAAGGCTGTTTTCATTAAAAGTATGATAAAATTCGCATAAAAACGGCAGCGGCAATTCAAGAAATAACATTAAACACGTATCATCCATATCCTTTTCGTAGTAAAGTTGCAAATGGCTGTCACGACCGACAAAAGCAGTATCTCCCGATTTTATGACAAGCGATTCGCCGCATTGATTTCGCAAGAAAAGTTCTCCTTTGTATATATGAACCAGTGTATGATTAAGAAAAAAGTGGCGGGCGTAATTCATTTTACATTCAGTCTTAACAGGTCAATCCTAAAAGTTTACATGGATTGTCTTTTACTAATAACTCTATTTGTTTTTTCGAAAGTCCATTGAAATGCAAAGTTTTGATACACCTTCGCATTCCTTCTATGGGATGCGGCATTCCCGGTTGTCCCAAATCCGTAGTTACGAAACTGCGTTCAGGATTGATCCGGGCAAAATCAGCAAAGGTTTCATCGCTCATACGAGAAAAATCAGGCAATCCGGTTCCAGGTCCCCACAAATTGGTTATATAGCTGTATTCAATCCATGCACCCAATTCAATACATTGTTTTATCTGGTCATAGGTCATTCTCCAAATACCTGAATTGGCATGTGTTACGACAAACTTTCTTAATCCGACATCTTTTGCTTTTCTTGCCATAACAATACTTTCTTCGGGAGACGAATGCCCGGTTGCGAAAATAATATCCACTTCTGCACAAATCTCCATGACACGTACTACCTCTGGCAACACCTTGCCGTTATCATCCAGCACGGGAACTCCCTCTCTTTTATTATGGTAACGCAAATTTTGATAGACGGCATCTTGTGTAGGCATCCATATGCATCGGCATAAATTCCCAGTTGTTCTGACTGCCTTTTGTGCGGCAAATACATTGACCTTATCGCCATGTACTCTGTTCATGCAAAGACTGCCGAATACTTCAAAACCGGGTAACATTTCCCTAATGAGATATGCACGGTCGTGGCAGCTGAAATCATTTGATTTGAAAAGCAGAGCCTTGTATCCTGCATTTTTTGCATCTTGTGTAAATTCCAGTTCATTTTTCAAACGTGCTTTTGAATCGGGTGCAGCGTGCAAATGAATATCACAAATTCCTTTTAACATATCATCAGAATATACCAGTTCACTTTCGTTGTTACATGATGACATAAATTCTCTCATACCTTTCCCGTTTATTGGCAAAATACCTGACAGAAACATTGCACTTCCCGCCATCATGGATTTACGGATAAAGTCTCTCCGGGATAAATCTTGCCTATTTTTCATTTGTTTTATGTAAGTTTATAAGACCTATTTCCTGCAACCATGCAATCACTCTCTCTCTTGCAGTGTCATATGTACCACGACGGATCTGTATGCCTTCGAGAACCTCCGATTGCGGACATAACGAACGGATAAGGCGGTAACTTTCTTCGGCAGAGCTTGTTCCGCTTGTGCAGAACGGTATTACAGTTTTCCCTGAAAGATTATAATCTGTAAGGAATGTACGAACGGGAGGTGCAGCTGTTCCAACCCAAATCGGATAGCCGACGAAAATCATATCATACGAATCAATGCTGTCAATCTGCGTAACCAGCGGAGGACAATACCCGGCAGCTATTTCTTCACGGGCTTGTTCCAAAAGCGTATCATAGTCATCAGTGTACGGTTCTTCTGTCTGAAGTTCTACCATGTCGCTTTCTATCGCATCATGTATATAACCAGCTATTGTCCGGGTATTTCCCGTATGGGAAAAGTAAACAATTAACGCTTTCCTGTCTTCTGTAGGAACGGCAGGCTCTTCCGAGTTTGAATTGTCCGGTAAATCTGTTTTTACTTCATCTGCCGAACACCCCGAAACGGTTAACATTATCAAAGTCAGCAGCCATAAAATCTTTGTTTTCATCTTAATAGTCTTTTGATTTGTTATACAATTGCAAAAGTAAAAGTAAAGCCTTGCAACCTATTTGCTGCAAGGCTCAAACTATTTTGTTTACAAGCTCTGTAAAATATTCATTTCAGTGTATCGTATTGTTCATCCGTTACCGGTTCGAGCCATTCATTAGATGTATTTTCTCCTTCAATCTCGAATGCGAGATGTGCAAACCAACTGTCTGCCGCAGCCCCGTGCCAATGCTTCACGTTTGCGGGTATGTGTATTACCGTGCCAGGGAATATTTCCACTGCCGGTTTGCCTTCTTCCTGATACCAGCCACGTCCGGCAACGCCTATAAGCATCTGTCCTCCGCCTTTCGTTGCCTTGTGAATATGCCAGTTATTACGACAACCCGGTTCAAAGGTAACGTTGGAAATTTTCACCTGCTCCGTAGAAATGGGGGCAAGGTAACTGTTACCGATAAAATACTTTGCGTATGCAGTGTTAGGTTCTCCAATCGGAAAAATCATTTCTTTTTGGAAATCAGCTTTGGCATCCTGCAACACTGTATCTTCTGACCAGACATCCTTTGCCAGACGAAATGCCGCCCATGCTTTCGGCCAACCTGCATAAAAGCCTATTTGGGTAAGTATCTCAGCAATTTCCATACGCGTAATTCCGTTATTTTTTGCTGATTGAAGGTGATAGGTCAATGAACTGTCAGTAATTTCCTGACTGATTAGCGATGTAATTGTTACCAAACTGCGGTCACGCAACCCGAGTTTGTCCGTGCGGCTCCATACTTCACCAAAAAGGACATCATCGTTGAGCTCCGCAAATTTAGGAGCAAAATTTCCCAATTGGTCACGCCCTGCTGTCTGTACTATTTTTTCCTGTGCCATAACATTGAATGTTACAATACAGGATAATAGAGTTAAAATAATCTTACTCATATTGTTTTTCATTTATCAATTTCATTCAGGTATTTCACAAAAAAATTATTTATCTTGTTAAATGGTATTACATTTTCATTGTCGTAAAGGTCTGTATGATTCGCTCCCGGTATAATCAGAATTTCCTTGTTTTCACCTTTCAATCTTTTGAAGGCATCTTCGCTGAAATAACGGGAATGTGCCTGTTCACCATGAACAAGCAACACAGCACTACGGATTTCTTCAATATAGGAAAGTATAGGCATATTGATAAACGCCAAAGTTGCTGTCTTGTTTATTCCGTCGTTTGAATTGGGAGAACGACGGTGGTAGCCTCTTTCAGTCTTGTAATAATCATGATATTGTTTCACAAATAGCGGTGCGTCTTCTGGAACCGGATTAACTACTCCGCCGTCACGTTCATAGTTTCCGGCAAGGTAATCTTCTGTCCTCTGTTCACTGAGTTTCTTACGTAATTCATACCTGTCATCTACAGTCATCTTGTCAAAATATCCGTTAGCATTTACTCTACTCATATCATACATGGTTGATGTTACGGTAGCCTTTATGCGCGGATCGTTTGCAGCCGCATTCAAAGCGAAACCGCCCCAGCCACAGATACCAAGAATGCCGATACGCTGTGCATCTACATCCTTACGGACGGAAAGATAATCCACCGCCGCACTGAAATCCTCCGTGCTGATTTCTGGGGAAGTCAGATTACGGGGTGTCCCACCGCTCTCTCCATAATAGGAAGGATCGAAAGCAATGGTCAGAAAACCGTATTCAGCCAAAGTCTGTGCATAACGGCCTGATACTTGTTCCTTTACTGCGCCGTATGGCCCGCTTACGGCTATGGCGGCCAGCCTCCCTTGTGCATTTTGGGGTTTGTATAAATCAGCGGCAAGGGCAATACCATAACGGTTGTGAAAAGTCACTTTCGTGTGTTCCACTTTATCACTCTTTGGAAATGTTTTGTCCCATTTTTGTGTAAGATTCAATGTATCCATATTTTTATTTCTTTTTGATGTAGAATTGTTGACGCACGAAGTCAATGCCAGCAAAACAATAAAAATTGACACAACATTAATTTTCATGACATAGTTTTTTTTATGATTTCCGATCGACATTATCATGTGGCTAATATTATATGGTTTCATATCATTCGATTTTAATATGTAAAGCAAAATAAAATCAACCTCCAACCTGTTTCTGCTGCTCGGCATTGTAGCGGTCTCCCATGACAGGGATAGCTGACACCATATTTTCCAGCTCCTGCCATTCTTCCGGTGTGAGACTGAAGTCAAGCGTACGCAGGTTTTCTTCCAAGTGTGACAATTTGGTCGTACCCGGAATAGGAACAATCCACGGAGCTTTCTGCAACAGCCAGCCGAGTGCAAGTTGTGCCGATGTCATGCCACGTTCCCGCCCGAAACGTTGCAGTGCATTCACAATACGGTAGTTGGCACGCATGGCTTCCGGTGTAAAACGGGGAAGCGTGTTACGGTTGTCATTGTTCGGATCAAATTGGGTGTATTCATTCAAGTCTCCACCGAGAAAACCTCGGTTAATCGGACTGTAAGGGACAAAACCAATACCCAATTCACGACATGTATCAAGTACACCGTTTTCTTCTACAAGACGATGCATCAGATGGTATTCACTTTGAACGGCTGTCAACGGACAAACAGCATGAGCCTTGCGTATGGATTCCGCACTCAGTTCGCACACTCCCCAATGCTGCACCTTACCTTCTTTCATCAGGTCGGCAATGGTAGATGCAACCTCCTCTATCGGGGTATTGCGGTCATAACGGTGCTGGTAAAACATGGGTAGTGAATCCAATCGAAGACGTCTTAAAGAATCCTCACAATAACGGCGTATAATAGCTGGACGGCTGTCTTGTCTGCCTGTTGCCTTTCCGTCTATCACTTCATGTCCAAATTTCGTTGTCACGTTGATTTTTCCTTTGAATTCGGAAAGAGCTTCTCCGGCAAGTTCTTCATTGGTTATCGGACCATAGATGATAGCCGTGTCAAAAAGAGTCACTCCACGTTCTACAGCTTCGTGCAGAAGGCGGACACACGCTTTCTTGTCAGGGTGCTGGCTGCGGTTGTAAGTCATACCCATAACCCCGAATCCGAGAGCTGACACTTCAAATGCAGCCTTTCCGCTACCCAATGTACGATGCGGAAGGCTATTACCTTTTTGCATATTCCGATTATCATCTCCATTTATTGCGGCATTTGCAGCTTGTACCTTGTTCATTGTCGGCTGTATGGTCAATGCTGCACCTACGGCTGCGGCTGTCTTTAAAAAAGCACGGCGGCTGATTCCTTCTTTATGTTCCATATCTGTAATTATATGAGTTAATGTATTGAAAAAGCGCCATCTACCAATAACGCATGTCCGTCCACAAAGCTTGCTTGCGGGCTACACAACCAAAGTACAGCATTGGCTATTTCTTCCGGTTTTCCTAATCTTCCGGCTGGGATGTCACGTACAAGTTCCGTTTCTAATTCCGGATTACGATGTATTAAGTCTTCAGCCATAGGTGTTCTTATAACTCCCGGACATACGGCATTGATACGGATGCCTTTTGCTGCATAGTCAATGGCCGCTGTACGGGTCAACCCGATAATTGCATGTTTGCAAGCGATATAAGCAGCTTGTCCGGGGAAACCTGTAACACCGCCTTGTGAAGATGTGTTCACAATCGCTCCGCTACCTTGTTTCAGCATTTGGATGATTTCATAACGCATGCAGTTCCATACTCCTTTCAAGTCCACTGCCACAGTCCGATCAAACTCCTCATCGGTAATTTCAGCCATTGGACGCTGGGGTGTTTGAATTCCGGCATTGTTATGTGCTGCATCCAATCTGCCATATTTCCCAACAACCCACTCAATCATTTCTTTTACCGCGAGTGTATCAGACACATCACAACGGTATGCCACTGCCCCAAAACCTTCTTCAACTAATTTTCTTGCCTGCTCTGACGGCTCTTTAATATCTACCAAAACTGTCATATAGCCGGCTTTGGCAATTGCTTCAGCGCAAGCAAGCCCTATTCCCATAGCTGCACCTGTTACCAATGCAACCCTTTTACCTTTCATTGTATCAATTGTTTCCATATCAAATAATGTTATTTATAACTCTAATGCAAAAGTAATGTGGAAGAAATGAAATGGCTTTGTTTGCTGGCTCAAATGAGTTTGTCCTGAGGGTCACTACTGATAAAAATAAATCCCAGCAAAGTAATGAAAACCACTTTGCTGGGATTTATTCTGTAATATCAGATACTTAAATACTATTTGCAGGTGAATAACCGTACATTTCTTTATATATTTTTGAGAAGTGGGACAGATTCTTGAAACCTACATCGAAGCAGGCTTCGGTCACTTTCAGTTTACCCGATTGAATCAGTTCATGTGCAGCCTCAAGCCTTCTTTGAATCAACCATTTTTGAGGAGTAAGGTCACTTATCTTTTTGAAATCACGTTTGAACGTAGCGAGACTCCTTCCGGTATAGTTAGCTATTTCTTCAAGGGACAGATCATTTTTGAAATTCTTCTCCATGAAATCCAGTATGTCTATTTTCCATGGATCGGCAAAATCAAACAAAGAAGCATACAGATTTTTGTCCGTATTTAGTAACACATAAATACCTTCAGTCATTTTCAAATTCAGCAACTCCTCTGTGGGCTGTATCTTAGAATTAAAATAGGGGGTCATGGATTCAAACAGACTGACTATGTCAGGTCTGTTGGAGGGGAGTTTACAAAGACTGACATTGCTTCGCTTAGCTTTCTCCGGTATTGTGTTTTTATCCATTTTACTGTAAAAATCACGCAGGAATTTGGTCGTAAACATTAAAAAAATAGCCTTGAATTGTTCTCCCTTATATGCTTGTTTAGTGAGCTGTACACCAAAATCCTTTCGGATGAAAGCGCAGTCTCCTTTGTGTAACCGGGTTATCTTTTCACGCTCATTGATTTCCAACTCCCCGGAATACATATATACCAAAACATGGGAATGATTCCGATGCAGACAGCTCATACCGTCATTAAAGTACATTGCTAAAAATATGTCTGAATAGCGTAAAGTGTTAATACAGTTCATTTTATAATCCTCCTCTTGTTTCTGCAAAAATAGTATTTCTGCTGTAAAATAAGGAAGTTATAGCGAGAAAGTATTTGTTGTAAGGCTCATTATTAAGTTTATTCCTTATTTTAATAGGGTTTCGTTGTAAATCAACAACTATGTATTGTTCTTGACAAATATAAAACTTGACGATGAAGATAAATATCCCATTCTTAGATAGAACAGAATCTTAAATGTACTCTTACTCATATCCTTTTTTAATTTAGCTCCGTTACAGTGGGGGTAATGACTTTCCTCTGCAAAGGAATAATTAATAATTGGGTTACAAGCAGAAATTTGAATGTCAATGAGATACAAATCAAGGACTTACATCGAAAATCGTTACAGAAGATTTTCCCGATTTTCCTGTAACGGTTTTGTAACGGAACTTTGTCTGAAGTGGGCATTTTTACGTTGACCCGGCATTTGAATTTCGGTTGTCCACCGGATAAATAGAAAAAAGTCCCGTAAAACGTTGATTTTACGGGACTTATCTTTATTTCAGCGGAGAGACAGGGTTTTGAACCTATAACCCTAACCGCTTATGCTACAATGTCTTATATTCCAAAATTTCAAATAGGTAACGAAACAGTAACGATTTTCAGACGTTGGGCTTGTCCAACTTTGACCGCTGTTTGTCTGCCTAACTTTCGGGTTCAAAGATAAGGTTTTCTTTTGAAATACGCAAACCATTGAAAATAAATCTTTTGCGATTAGTGCAAGGTGCAAGCTATATATATAGATATATACTTGCACCTTGCACTAAAAAAATAATAAAACAGCTCATAGTTAGTATTTTAACATCAAAAAGCCCTATCTTTGTTTTAAAATTCAGAATTAATTAATTCTATAAAATGTATACAGAGTATAGGCCAAATATATTACTTGCACCATACGTGGAAACTTATTGGGTTTCTGACGAAAATCTAAAAAGCCAGCAAACAATTCGCATCTTTCCTGATGGGTGTGTTGATATATTATTTAATTGCACAGAAGATGATAATAGCGATATAAAACCTTTTATCCCTTATATCATAGGTACAATGACAATTTTTTCAGATGTAAAGTATGACAAGAAAGTCAAAATAATAGGTATTCGTTTTCGTCCATGTGCTATTGCAGCTTATACCAAAGTACCTATATGCGAATTTACAAACGCTAAAGTTGATACAAGGTTATTTCAATCATTGTTTTCAGATTTTCTTTCGGAGCAATTATTTGAGATTGAAAATGAAACGGCACAAATCCGCTATATTGAAAACTATTTATTGAGCAAATTGGGTTGTCTGTATGATATTGACAAACAAATTATCAATATCGTAAACCATATACAAAGGACGAAAGGGCTTACTCCAATAAGTAACTTATTAGACAATATTTGTTTATGCCAGCGACAATTTGAAAGGCAATTCAAAAACCTAACAGGAGTAACACCAAAAATGTTTAGCTCAATAACTCGCTATGTAACAACAAAAGAATTTATAAAAAGCAATCCGGACAAAAGTTTATTCTTGATTGCTTTAGAATGTGGGTATTATGACCATGCGCATCTGATACGAGATTTCAAACGCTTTGGAGGAATGCTACCATTACACTAAATGTCGAATTTATACACAACTTTTTGATTTCATATTCTCTACCTTTGCATTTTATAATTAAAGAAATATGACATATCAAAATTTGACCCCTAATTTAATGGTAGCAGATGTTGCTAAGACCATTGAATATTATGAAAAGGTATTGGGCTTTGAAACAATAATGTCCGTGCCGTGTGATGAAAAACTTGTATTTGCCATTGTTCAATCGAACAATATTATGCTTATGTTCCAAGATGAACAAAGTCTGAAAGCTGAATACCCACAATTAGCAGAATGTGACTATAAAGCAGGATTAACATTATATATCCATGTTGATAACATTTTATCCTTGTACGAACAGTTAAAAAATCAGGCTCGCATCGTTAAAGAATTGCATACGACTTTTTACGGCTCTCAAGATTTTGTGATTGAGGATTGTAATAATTATATACTAACCTTTTCTCAAGATAAATAAAGCAGGTAGAATATGATTTTTTCTATTTATTTGAAAATCAACCAATATGCATATAGGACTATCAATTTTGTAGCCCTATATATATTAGCTGTAGGATTATAGTGTCTTTATATTACCATAAATATAAATAATGAAAGAAGAAATAGAAAAGATATTAGAACAAGTAGAGGTCGATATATCGGAAATCGACCTCTACGGTTATGATATTATCGAAACCTCTCTTTCAATGGTACATAGACTACAGGCAGTTCTTAATGATTTGAGGACGAAAATACAATCTTATGTATTTTCCACCAAAGAGGATGAAATATTATTTTTCAAGACACAGAAACCGGAAATTCTTGGCAGGTTGCTATTTTTCTATAAGATTTATCGGATAGAAACACAATGCCCTAATGGAAGTAACGATGTTATCAGAAGTTATATCAATAGGGAGCTGGATAACCTTACATACTTTTTTAACCGGAATTTAGACTTCTATCAATACTATCGTTCACACTCAACTATATACGATGAATACTATTTCATTCGTGGAAAAGCAGATTTACGATTATGCACCGATAGCGCACAATTCGATAAAGACCCGAATTTCTCAACAGGATATGACTACAAAGTAGCCAAGATTATATCCAATGAAATGTTGCGTATCTATCTCAACAAAAGAATAGTCAAACTTGAAACAGATAATCAGATAGAAGATAATCTTCAAAAGTGCCTAAAATATCCTTTTCGCTTTACTGGCAAGAAAGTTTTCCTTATTGAATTAGGATATTCTCTTGCTTCTTCCGGCGACTTCAATAATGGCAATGTCGAGATAAAAGAAATGATGAATTTTCTTAGTACAGTTTGCCAGATAGACTTGGGAGATTACTATGCCGCATATATCGCCATGAAAGAGAGAAAAAACCGGACGGCATATCTCCACCATTTGATAGACTGTCTGACCAAGCGGATGGGTGAGGATGATATGAAGTATTAGAATTAGCCAGTGAAAGTAAAAGCAAGGCTTATAATAGACACAATAAAACTAAAACTTTTACCTTTGTGAAATGATTCAAGAGGAGTTCAAATTTTACAAGCCTTGTAAGTTGCTGCAACATTACGTTAGGTATTATTGGGTATTCAAGAGTAATCAATTACTGAATACCCTTACTTTTCCTATTGGCTGTCCTCAAATCATTTTCCATAAGCAAACCCCGCTGTATATTCCTGAACTGAACGCCACACAAGACAAAATGACTATAAGCGGGCAGGTTAATTTCTCATCACATTTGTACGCTGAAGGGAATACTGAAATGATAGTGGTTGTATTCCAACCCTATGCTATGAGTATGTTTCTAAACATCCCCACATCACTTTTTTACAACCAAGAAGTTTCCGGCTATGACCTTGAATGCAGAAGTTTGAATGAACTGGCTATCCAAATATCCGACTGTGAGGATAATTCCATTTGTATAAATTATATAGAAAAATGGCTGTTATCGCAAATTACTGGTAGCCTACTTGATACTACATATAAGATAAAGAGAGTAGATACCGCCATACGACAAATATATATCCACCCCAAGATTTCTGTAACAGAACTATCATCTATCGCTTGCCTAAGTAAAAAGCAGTTTGAACGGTTATTCAATTCATTTGTCGGTATCAATCCTAAAGAATACACCTGTATCGTTCGTTTTCAAAAGGCTTTAGCGCAAATGCAATACCAACCGAGCGAGGAAATCAATCAGGCACAAATAGCCTATGCAAGTGGTTATGCCGACCAATCGCATTTCATACGGGAGTTCAAAAAGTTCTGCGGCTATACGCCCATGTCTTTGTTGAAAGTGGCAAAACCTTATTCTGACTTGTTTACCAATCCCGTATAAATGTCCCATTTGTTCTATCCAGCTTCAAATGCTTCTCCTACTTTTGCCACTTGATTTATTAAACAAGAAAGTAGCATAAGTATGAAAGAAGTAAATCCCAAAGAAACCTGTCGGGCTTACGCATTTGAAATGTGGATGAACGCACCCATGCCAATGGTGACGCTCTTTAAGACACTCAACGTGTCACGCCTTGTGAAAATCAGTCGGAAAACGGGAATGAAATTTAATATGCTGATGTGTTATTGCATTGGCAAAGCAGCAAGTGGTGTGAAAGAATTTTATTTGCTTCCCGTAGGCAACAAACTGATACAATATGATAGCATAGCGGTAAATACCATAGTTGCCAATAAAGAGGACGAAGTAAGTTCATGTGATATTCCTTTCTATGATGATTTGTCACTGTTTAATCAACATTATCTGCAACTTACCAAACAAGTAGCTGAAAGCTGTGCCAATCATGATTTGACAGAAAGCATGGTTATCGGCACTTCCGCATTGGCTCAATACGAGATTGACGGTGCTGTCGGTATGTATAGCGGTATCTTCAATAATCCTTTTCTTATTTGGGGCAAATACAAACGCCATTTACTGAAAACGACGCTCACTATTTCTTTCCAGTTCCACCATACGCAAATGGACGGGGCACACGCTTCTTGCTTTTTGAACGGATTACAGAAAGAAATTGACAAGTTATAATATAAGAGAGTATCATCGTAATTAAAGTATAAATACCTGCAAATGAAAAAAAATCGCATTTTCCTTTGGTGTCACCGAATGGTTACTTATCTTTGTCACCAAACAGTGACATTGATAATTTATGGAACTAAAAGCAACAGAGAAGCGGTTACTTGAAGCCGTAAGTAAGGTAATTGAAGAAGAAGGATTTACTAAAATAGGTATCAACCGTATTGCAAGGCAAGCACAATGCGATAAAGTGTTGATATACCGCTATTTTGGAGGTTTAGACGGATTATTAGTAGCTTGGGCAAAACAATATGACTACTATTCGTTTGCCTATTCAGAGTTCATTAATCAAGTGAAACAAGCCACAACATCCAATCTAAAGGAAATAATACAAGCTGTATTGTTAAAGCAGTTAGAATACCTGAGAGATAATCAGCTTATGCAGGAATTATATGTATGGGAATTATCGGGGAACTCATCATTTCGGGCAATACAAGTAGAACGAGAAAAAAATGGTCACAAATTGCAGTTGGAATTAGAAAAGAGATTGGGTAATAGTTGTAAAGATTGTAACTTTTATATTACAATTATCATTGCAGCAATTAACTATATCATATTGTTTTCCCGCCAATATAATATGTTTAATGGAATAGATTTTAGTAAAGCAGAAGCGTGGGAGAAACTAAAAAGTGTTATATCCGACTATGTTGATACATTAATAATGTCAAAAATAAAATGAAACATATACACCTATATTCCATTATTGTATTATTGCTTTCTTCACCAGCCTTTGCCCAAAAGACAACCTATCTTTCAAAATGTGGCAACCAGCAAGAAACAATCGTTTGGCAGGAGGAAAAGGCAAATGGGAATAATTATTTATATGTAACACAAGAGAATGAGCAACACGAATATGTAATGAATAAGTCATTTCAAACAGAGAAATGGAAAGTTACAAATATTCAGTTGAAAACAGATTTGACAATAGAACTACGCAACAACATATATTCAATTACTGGGAAATTTAAGGGTAAATCTATTACCAAAACGATTAAAAGTAATGGCTATGTTTGGTATCAAAACATAGCTTATAATGCCGGGGTATTATTAAAAGATAAGAAAATAGTAAAATATGAATGTTTTCGCCCCGATAATATAAAGTTATATACAATGGTAGCAGAAGCACAAGGCATGGAGCAGTTCATGGGAACGAATACTAACAAAATAAAAGTTAGTCTTACTGGTTTGTTATCCGCATTTTGGAGTTGTTCATATTATTTCAACCCTGAAACATTGAGTTTCGTTGGTTATAAAGGGGTAAACGGAAAACCGGGAACACCGGAAACAATTATAAAAATAATAAAATGAAAACAGTTATATTCTATTCATCAACATATAACGGAAACACATTGCGAATAGCCCAAAGTATAGCTGCGGTGCTTTCAGCAGATTTAGTTTCTATTGAAGCTAAAATATCAGATATAGACTTATTAAAGTACGATTTAATAGGTTTTGGTTCAGCTATACATTTTGCCGAGCATGATATTCTGTTGCAGCGATTTGTCTCAAAATTATCTTTACAGGAAAAGAATGTCTTTATTTTTTCTACTCGTTGCCGTCCATTTTGGGGTGGCTATCATAAAGCACTAAAAGAAGCTATAAAGCGACAACAGGCTAATCTTGTTGGTGAATTTTCTTGTGTAGGCTTTGATAAAACAGGTCCTTGGGTATTGATAAATGGTTACAATAAAAACAGACCGAATGACAAAGACCTGTTCAAAGCACATTTATTTGCAGAAGAATTAAAACAGAAACTCAACCCTATTTCTCCCTTTACCAAAGAAAATATTACAGTATATGAACAAGGAACAGCCTTTCGTATAAATGGAAAAAACAAGATAGTAGGTTACAAGGTTGTATTTCTCAACACAACTTCGTGTATACAATGTGGCAAATGTATAAAAGTCTGCCCAATGAATATTTTCCAAAAAAATAATAACGTGCTGCCAATGGGTGAGAAGGACTGTATTCAATGTCAACTATGTGTTAAGCATTGTCCAACAGATTCTATATATATCAATGTATCGTTTACAAATGGGATGCGTATTGCCTTTCGAGAAATGTTTAGTACAAAACTGCAAAATCGTTATAAATCTAAAGCAGAATAAATTTTGAATGATTTTGATAAGATATTAACAGATTTGGATGTAGAGATTGACGAAATCGACCTTTACGGCTATGGAATTATTGAAACCTCTCTTTCAATGGTACGCCGATTACAATCAGTTCTCAATGATTTAAGAGAAAAAATACAAACTTATGTGTTTCCGAGCAAAGAGGACGAAATCCTATTCTTTAAGACACAAAAGCCGGAAATACTTGCCCGGCTATTATTTTTCTATAAGATTTATCGGATAGAAGCACAATGTCCTAATGGCAGCGATGAAGTAGTTAGAAATTATATTAACCGGGAACTGGATAATCTGACCTATTTCTTCAATCGCAATTTGGATTTTTACCAATACTACCGTTCAGGTTCAACCGTGTATGATGAATACTACTTTGTACGTGGCAAAGCGGATTTGCGTTTATGCACTGATAGCGCACAATTCGATAAAGACCCGAATTTCTCAACAGGATATGATTACAAGGTAGCTAAGATTATAGCCAACGAAATGCTACGCATCTATCTGAATAAAAGGCTACAAAAACTGGCAAATGACAATCAAATAGAAGATAATCTGCAAAGATGCCTCAAATATCCACTTCGTTTTACTGGCAAAAAGGTATCTCTTATCGAACTGGGATATTCTCTTGTATCTTCGGGTGACATTAATAATGGCAATGTGGAGATAAAAGAAATGATGAATTTCCTTAGTACGATATTCAACATTGATTTAGGGGATTATTACGCTTCGTACATTGCCATGAAAGAACGTAAAAACCGAACGGCTTATCTTCATAGCCTAATAGAAAACCTGATTAAGCGAATGAATGAAGATGATATGAAATAATCCTCTGTATTTCAATAAATAGAAGTACCATGTTCACCCTAATATGGTACTTTCTTTTTATAGTAAAATATACCTTGAAAAATGGCATTTTTCAAAGATTTCACACCTATTTTACCCTAAAATAACCTGAAAAAAGTAATACCATGATAGGTACAACCATGACTTTTAGGTTATTTCTTCTTCCGAACTTTGCAGCAAATCAATAAGTTATGGAAATTATAACATTCGAGTCCAAAGCCTACAAGGAACTGGACAACAAAATTACTGCCATTG